>Ga0172373_10005032_pt1 | contig 18314 bp, 14 predicted proteins | sample Lak10m_2_FD_114546 | JGI IMG/M metagenome (GOLD analysis project Ga0172373, IMG submission 114546) | Freshwater microbial communities from Kabuno Bay, South-Kivu, Congo - kab_092012_10m | ecosystem: Environmental > Aquatic > Freshwater > Lake | place: Democratic Republic of the Congo...
GTGTGAGAATATCAGCTACTTGCATTGGTTTAGAAGAATAGTGACTTTAAGCTGAAATTATGCCTTTTACAGGAATAGTGTACCTGTTTTTAGACTAATATCGCTTCTGATTCAACGCTTCTGTTTGTAAACATTGGAGCAGAAACTGGATTTGGGCGGAAGTATGGCTTGCCATCAAGGTGACGCGAATACGGGGTGTGGGCACAGTGGGGGGACGGATGGCAGGTGCAAATATTCCATTTTTGCGTAAGTGGGCTGCTATTTGTAGAGTTTGTGAAATATCTCCCACCTTGATTGCCATAATTGGTGAGTCAAAAGCGATCGCCTGAATGCCCAAATTTTCTAAACCATGCTTAAACATGGTCACATTTTGCCAAAGTTGCTGGCGGAGAATCTGCTCAGTTTTGACAATCTCAATGGCGGCGATCGCTGCGCCCGTATCCGCAGGCGATAGTGCTGTTGTATAAATCCAAGTAGCGGCACGATTGCGTAAATAGTCGATTAGTTTTGCTGAACCTGCCACATAGCCCCCCAAACTTCCCAAAGCTTTGCTGAGGGTTCCTACTTGAATTAAGTTGTCTCGAATGCCCAAAGCCTGAGTTAAGCCACCACCGCGATCGCCAAATACACCTGTACCATGCGCCTCATCGACTAACACCATGCAATCGTATTGGTGTGCTAAGTCCATAATTTCTCGCAATGGGGCAAGGTCACCATCCATACTAAACACTGTGTCAGTCGTAATCAGACAACGTCGATATTTCGTGCGATGTTCTTGCAACTTATTGGTGAGATCTGCTAAGTCCAAATGCTGATAATCGATCGCCGTTGCACCACTTAGAAGTCCGCCTTTTTTCAAACAAGAGTGATTGTAATCATCACCTAAAATCAAATCTCGCACCCCCACGATCGCCGCGATTGTCCCCAAATTCGCCAAATACCCAGAGCTAAAAACTAAAGCTGCTTCCGTATTTTTCAGATCAGCGATCGCCGTTTCTAATTCCTCATGCAAAGCCAAATGCCCTGTGACTAAGCGCGATCCCGTTGAGCCAGTACCGTAGATTTCTGTCGCCTTAATGGCTGCTTCTATCAAGCGGCGATCGCCTGCTAAGCCCAAATAATTATTGCTAGCAAACATCAACATTTCTCGCCCATCAACCATGGCGATCGCCCCTGCTTTACTCGTAATAGTTTGTGTAGAGCGATACCAATTAGCTTTGTGGATCGAGTCTATGGAGCGATCGATCCAGTCGTAGGGAGTAACTAAATGAGTAGATATAGGTTCAGGCTTCACACTTCTTTACAAATTAGGATTAGAATCTTTATAGAATAAGCGGCATATAGCGCAAATTATCCTACCGTTATTATCTAGGTTTAAAAAATGACTGTTGCATATCCTCGTAAACTTCGTGGACAGCTAAGCGCCCAAGACATTCTCGATCAAGTGGTCCGCCAGCGTGAAATCCACATGGTCACAATCAATCGCTATCGTTTCAATGAGCAACGTAGTTGCAAAGACTTGACCGACCTCATCGAAAGGCTCGATGGCAAGCCCCGTGACTTGATTAAAGATTTATCGCATCACGTTGCTGATGAAGCGCGTCATGCACTGTGGTTAACCGATTTGCTCTATGAACTTGGTGAAGATATCGGCACTCCTCCTGGGACTTCCTATATCGATGAGTTTGAGAGAATGATTAGCTATGACACTATCGGCAGTGAGCCAGAAGATGGCATCATCGAATCACTTGCTGCGATTAACGTCACGGAAAAGCGTGGTTGTGAATACTTCGCGGCTCATGTTCGTGCCCTCGAAAAAGCTGAGCAAACTCCCGAAAACGTCAAAATCCGTGAAACGATCGCCCAAATTCTCCCTGAAGAAGTTGCTCATGTGCGTTGGGGTAATCGTAAACTTGCCGAAATCGCTAAAAAGAGTGAAGCTCTCCATGCCAAGGTAGATACAGCTAAGCGCAAATATGCGGCGATCGAGCAGGCTGCCTACGAATCAGGAATGGATGTTCTCGCTGGTGCAGAAGTGCGCCGCGTAGAAAACTTGATGAAGATTGCCGATACACTCCCTCTCTGGCAACGTCCACAGTATTTGATCGATCAACTACCTCAGACTTTGTTCTCTCCCGAATTGCAAAAAACTAGAATCGATCTAGTTAAGAAGGCTTGGGAAAAGGATCCATCTTCTTTTGTCGAGAAGTTCATTCCGATGTTCTTTAATGGGAATTTGAAAGATACTGCAAATAAGGCAGGAACTTATAAATAATCGCTACAGACAAGGGGCTTAAGCCCCTTGCTCTCTATAAATAAAGGCGGCGCGAAGCGCCGCCTTTATTTATTTGGGTTTTAATTTGTCCTAGCTATCTCTTTCATTGCTATAGTGGTTTGTGAATCGACGATGAATAAGATTGTTCAGTTGGACTTTTTTTAGCTTGCTCTCTCACTTGTCCATGCAGTGCGGTTAATACCAATTCACAGAAGTGTCGCCACACTTCTGTGAATTAAAAACCAAACCCTGTAAGGGTTTTGAAAGCAGAAAATGACTACGCCATTTTGTGCTTTGGTATAAGTGAACATAAAGGATAGACTCTATGGAACTTTTTGATTTAAAAGGTATTACTGGAGATCGCTATGTCAGCGTGATCGTTGATTGTATTGGTATTGATGATTTACTGACCTATCGTATTCCTGAAGATATTAATATTCAAGTTGGTGATATTCTCAGTGTTCCATTAGGTAATCGGCAGGTGGGAGCGATCGCCTTACAAATTTCTGACAATTCAGCGATCGCGGATTTAGATACAGATATTAAATCAGTTAGTGCGGTAGTTAGTTCTGGCATTTTCCCCAAGACTTATTGGGAGATGCTAATGCGTACAGCAGAATATTATCGTACACCTGTGATGCAGACTGTAAAAACGGCTCTGCCACCTAAGTTACTGGATCAGTCTCATTATCGAATTAAAGTAAAGCATGAGAATTTGGTTCCGCCTTCGGCGGAACCAAATTCTCATGCTTTGCCAAAAGCCGCACAAATGGTTTGGGATTTTTTGCAAGAGCATAAGCATAATCCCAAAGGAATTAGTCGTCGTTATATTCAGCAAAAGCTTGGTAGATATACTAGTTCAGGCTTAAAGGAACTTCAAAAATTAGAATGGATTGACACGGTTTTAGAATTGCCCAACCGACCGCAACCTAAATATGAAGATCTGGTTATTTTACTTAAAGCGCCTGATAGTGAAGTCACCACCAGACAAACAGAGATTCTCACAGTTTTGCAGCACAAGGGTGGGGAATGCTTAAAAACTCAATTGATTAAGCTGGCAAAGACATCAGTCTCGGCTTTGCAAACACTTGTGAATAAAGGATATATTGCCATATCCAAACAAGAATCTCTACGACTAGGCGGCAAAAGTCATACAGTCAAACGCGATCGCCCCAAAGATCTCACACCCGATCAAGATACTGCTTTACAACAAATTTTGCAGGCGATCGCTGCCCAAACTGCACCGCATTTTCTGCTGCATGGAGTTACAGGCTCAGGCAAAACGGAAGTATATCTACAGGCGATCGCTGCCGTACTCTCAGCAGGAAAGTCAGCGCTCGTTCTAGTTCCTGAAATTGGCTTGACTCCACAGCTTACCGATCGCTTTCGAGCCAGATTTGGGGATGCGAAGGTGAATGTTTACCATAGTCAGTTATCGGAGGGAGAGCGCTTTGATACATGGAGATTGATGCTCACAGGTGAAGCTCAAATTGTGATCGGTACGCGATCGGCAGTGTTTGCACCGCTTTCTAATTTGGGTTTAATAGTGATGGACGAGGAGCATGACAATAGCTTCAAGCAGGATCAACCTCAACCCTGTTACCATGCCCGCACGATCGCCGAATGGCGATCGCAGCTAGAGAATATCCCCCTTGTGCTTGGTTCAGCAACCCCTTCCGCAGAAGTAATCTATGCTCACCAAGAAGGTAAATCTATTTATCTAGAACTTCCCTATCGTATTGGCAATAAGGATATGCCACCGATTGAAGTTGTCGATATGCGTGATGAGTTTAAAGCGGGTAATTATTCGATTTTGAGTCGGAAGTTGCAAGATGCGATCGCGGAAATGCTTGAAGCAAAGCAGCAAGGAATTCTTTTCATTCATCGACGTGGCTACAGTACCTTTGTCTCCTGTCGATCCTGTGGCTATGTTGCCGAATGTCCTCACTGTGATGTTTCGCTCTCCTATCACGATCCCATCTCGCCTACCGCCCATCAACCAAAATTGGCTCATCTCCGCTGCCATTATTGCAACTACACATTAATTCAACCCAAATCTTGCCCCAAATGTGGCTCGCCCTATTTCAAACATTTTGGTAGTGGCACCCAAAAAGTGGAACAGGAACTCGCAAAGTTATTCCCCAACATCCGCTTGATTCGCTTTGATAGTGATACCACTCGCAACAAGGATCAACATCGCTTATTAATCGAACAGTTCCGTTCAGGAGAAGCGGATTTATTAGTGGGGACACAGATGTTAACCAAGGGTTTAGATATTCCGCAAGTAACTTTAGTAGGCGTAGTTTCGGCGGATGGATTATTGAACTTTTCAGACTATCGTGCAGGGGAGAGAGCCGCCCAAACTTTGTTACAAGTGGCGGGACGGGCGGGACGGGGCGATGAAGATGGCAAAGTAATCATGCAAACCTATACCCCAGAACATCCTGCCATCCAAGCGGTACAAGCCTATCAACTGGAAGCATTTATGCAGACTGAGTTAGAAATGCGTGAATCTCTGCGTTATCCACCGATGGGGCAAATGGTACTAATTCATCTCAGTAGTGAGAGTGATATTGCTGTTGAGAAAGCGGCAAATCAATTAGCGGATTATTTACGCCAATTAGAGAATGATTGGGATGTTTTAGGGGCAACTCCCGCCACAATTACTAAAGTCGCTAATCGTTATCGCTGGCAGATTTTACTAAAATTTGCCCCTGAAGTTTTGCCTGATGTGCCAAGTTTAGAAGAATTGCGGATGCTAGTTAATTCTAAGTCTGTAAGAGTAGCGATCGATGTCGATCCACTCACCATTTTGTAATCGCTGCAAGTGTAATTAACGAAAGTTCCATACTTCGTAACGTCCATTGCGAAGTGTGAGAATTTGTCCTTCAATGCTACTGGGTAATACATCCATCCAAATTCTGCTGCCATTCATATCGCTGAACAGAAGAACACCATCACTAGAGAAGGCGATCGCTAGAGGGTAATGCCGATCTCCTAAATCAACTTTGTCACGATCAAGTAGTAATAGATATTCGGGCTTACCAACACCATCTAAACTAACTGATGATAGGCTCCATTGCTGCTGTACTAACACACTAAAGTCTTCGATACTGAGCGAAACTTCACCATTGCGTTGTAACTCACGATACATCGTCCGAATGATGCGCTCGACCGTTACCGATGGGAGAGATTGCCAATCAACAGAAGATCCATTGGGTGGATTGAAAGCACCGCCACTAGTAACAAGCGGAGGAATCGTACTCGTATTAAGCAAAGGAGCAAGGCTCGCCTCACCTGAAGCAAGAATCCTTAATCCTCCACTATCACTAACCCAAAGAGACTGGGCTGTTAAAGTTGTTGTTTGTGATTTTCCATAGGCATCATATAGCACTACTCCTAGACTACTATTCAGCGAAAGCCCCAAAACCTTCCATAATAAAATTGAGGAGCGATCGCTAAGTTCGGGAAAAGGATCATTAATCCATTTGTCACCATCTTTAATTAAATTGACATTAACTTCATACCAAGCCTGGCCTGGTTCGAGCTTTGGTGGAGGCAAAAACCATGTAGAACCCGCTTCGCCCCTACCAATATAGGCAACTGTTCCCATCAATTGATTCGGATTAAGTGTAACTGGAGCCAGATCCAGACGTTGCAATAATTGATTGGAGTCTTTAGAATCAACTTTCTGCTCCCTAAGCCAATGTTCTGCTCGACGCAACCCATTGCGCTGTAATACCACTAGCCCTCCCCATAGCTTAATCTCTTTAGCTCCTGTAAAAGTCAACATGGTCATCACTCTCCGCCAAATGTGAGGATGATGTTTCGCTAACATTTCCGCAATTTTGTCTCCCTTGTAAGCAGAGTCATTGGCGATCGCTAAAGCATCTGCCCATCTACCATCAATAATATTTTTTAATGCTTTATCTCCTAAATTAGAATTGGGACTTTCGGCTTGCCGTGATGTAATCTGAGCATGTAAAGCAATCATGTCATACTGCTCTTGCAAGAATGGTGAAAGCGTTTTGCCTTGAGTCTTCAAGTCCTCAACCATCAAATTAAATTTGCCCAAAGCAGGTGACCATAGCCCCACACTCGCCATCACTAGAGCATCTTGATAAGACTTTGGCTGCCCCTTTGCTTCATTTAATGTCACCTGCCGCAGTTTTACTGGCCGAGTAGAATGAGCGATCACTTCTTCAGGTTGAAAAATCAAAAATAAAGGTTCAAATGCTTGAGTTTGGTTGATTACTAGTTGCACAGAACCAGAATTACTCGCTAGAGCATTACGCCATTTGGGAAGTTCTCCTACAGGGCTTGTCCATGCATCTAATTCTACTAACCGCGATCGCTTATCATTGCCAAAATAGTATATTTGCCCGTAACTAATTCCATCAACATTACCTGAAGTGGTAAACCAAACTCCATTAAATTGAGAGGGAGCATTATTTAATAGTGACAATTTCTTAAGGGGAAGACGATTGCGGTCTGGTCGTATTCGGTCAGGAATAGCTTCAGTGGTATATTTAAACCTTGGCGAGCGCACAAAATACTCGTCGATTCCGGCGATCGTGGTAGTGCTTACTAATAGCAATTTCTCAACACCACGATCCAAAATGGTTTGATAAAGGCGGATTTCACGAAGATTTTGCGTTTCTGTCTCCAGAACGGTATAGATAATTTCTCCTGTTTTGAGATTATAATTTTCGCCAAGTTTTAGTTGACTACGCCCCAACTCTGCTTGGATTTGGGGGATGCTTTTAGGGAGATTCCATAATGAACTAGAGTAAAAGGCAGGAGCCTCAGAAGAAATCAACCAACTAATAGCTAAGGGATTAGTCAGATAGAGTAACCCTAATCCAATTAACCCTCCGACTATGGGAATACTTAGTACAATGGTCAGATTTGACCATGTAAAGCGATCGCGCAGATCGATTTCTGGCAAATCATGGTCAGAAGAATTAACGTCTTGCAACTCACGATCTGTCTTAACAAGCTCGCCAAAAGGTTTTGAGGATTCAGGTAAAGATTTCATGCGCGACATCGCAAACCTCATACAGATGCCATAGCCTAGCATAATAGTTCAACTATCTCTGCCATGAGGTGGTAGAGATGGCAGATCTAATTATTATATAGCTGTCGTCGAGAATCTTGACTTACAGGATGTTGAGGTTTTAAGTAGTACAGAAAAATTTTTGAAAGCGGCGGTTTCAAAAATTTTTCTGGGGTTTAATTTAGCGCAAAGCGCTGTATCTGGATGCCCTGTAATTCACACAAACGGCATTACCCTGTATTTTTATCCCATTTTTATTCAATCCAGTGAAGTAAGGGCTGGGTTCCCCTCATTCGGCGGGGAACCCACCCAGCCCTTGTAACTAGCTTGCTTGAAAATCGCTATATACCTGTTATCGAAGGTTAGAAATTTGGGTATGTTACTAGTAGCGTTTAAGGGCGATCAAAAGATCGACAAAAATTATGACAAATGTTCTAAAGGGTATTCAGTCTACTGTAATTAGTGTTTCGGTTAGCTTAATAGCTTTGGGGGGATTTAGTCTTGCAGCTCAAGCTCAGACTGAATGTGCAGCTTCTTCAGATGGTGATGTTGCTGTAGCTGCTTGTGTTGATGCGAATGGTAATACGGCAGTAACTGCTGTTGACTCTGAGGGGAATCAGGTAACTATTACTGAGGATAGTGCAGGGAATCGAACTACTGAGACTATTGAAGTATCTAGATAAATTATAAGCACTCAAAAAACAAAAAGAATCGGCACTTTGTGCCGCTTCTTTTTGTTTTTTGAGTGCTTAGGGCTTATACCAAAGCACAAAATCGTTAGCAAGTTAAATGATTATAGAATTTGATTGCATAATTTACAGCCTATTAAGTTGATTTATCATTGATAAAAAACAGGCTAAAATCAAACTAACTAATTTCTTGTTGTAATTCGCTACGAGCTAGTTAATTAATCGCCAAGGAACTTAGCCAAACCCTATAGTTACGTTTTTGCAAATACACATTCATGAATTAACGCATTATGTCTACATCAGTAACATCTCAAGAGTCCCAAGTTGCTCAAGACCGCATTATCTTTTTTGACACCACCTTACGCGATGGCGAACAGTCCCCAGGCGCAACACTGAACGTGGAGCAAAAATTGCTAATCGCGCAGCAACTGGCTCGACTTGGTGTAGACATTATCGAAGCAGGTTTTCCCTTTGCGAGTAAAGGCGATTTCCATGCTGTCCAAGAAATTGCTAAGCTTGTGGGTACGGAAAATGGCCCCACAATCTGCGGTTTAGCCCGTGCAACGCGATCAGATATTGAATCGGCTGCTGAAGCCGTCAAACCTGCGGCAAAAGGTCGTATTCATACTTTTCTTGCCACCTCTGATATTCACTTGGAATATAAGCTCCGCAAAACTCGTGCTGAAGTTTTGGCGATTGTGCCAGAGATGGTAGCCTATGCTAGATCTAAAGTTGCCGATGTTGAGTTTTCCCCTGAAGATGCTGGACGCTCCGATCCTGAGTTTCTTTATCAAGTATTAGAAGCAGCGATCGCCGCTGGAGCATCAACGGTAAATATTCCTGATACTGTGGGCTATTTAACTCCCTCTGAGTTTGGAGCCTTGATCAAGGGTATCAAAGACAATGTACCAAATATTGATCGCGCCATTATTTCTGTGCATGGTCATAACGATCTTGGCTTAGCAGTTGCTAACTTCCTTGAAGCTGCCAAAAATGGTGCGCGTCAAATGGAATGCACAATCAACGGGATCGGTGAAAGGGCTGGTAATGCTGCTCTCGAAGAATTGGTGATGGCTTTGCATGTGCGCCGAGCTTACTTTAATAGCTTTCTCGGTCGCCCTGCCGAATCCACTGCTCCACTTTGCAACATTGATACCAAGCAGATTTATAAAACTTCGCGCCTTGTGTCTAATCTCACTGGCATGTTGGTACAGCCCAATAAGGCGATCGTTGGTGCAAATGCCTTTGCCCATGAGTCAGGTATCCATCAAGATGGCGTATTAAAAAATCGTCTCACCTACGAAATCATGGATGCTCAGTCCATCGGCTTAACCGATAACTTGATCGTCCTTGGTAAACTTTCGGGGCGTAATGCTTTGAGTTCTCGCCTTAAAGAGCTTGGTTTTGAGCTTTCAGAGCAGGAACTTAATGCTGCCTTTGTCCGCTTTAAGGAACTTGCCGATAAGAAACGCGAGATTAGTGATCGCGATCTAGAAGCGATCGTCAACGACGAAATTCGTCATGCTCCTGAAGCCTTCAAACTTGATCATGTGCAAGTAAGCTGTGGCGATCGCGCCATCCCTACTGCAACAGTTACGATTGTGATGCCCGATGGCAAAGAAATTACTGATGCATCAGTGGGAACTGGTCCTGTTGATGCGATTTACAAAGCGATTAATCGCATTGTAAATGTCCCAAATCAGTTGATCGAGTACTCAGTGCAGTCTGTTACCGCAGGTATTGATGCACTCGGCGAAGTTACAATTCGCCTCAAGCACCCTGATGCTGGTACTCTTTCTGGACATTCGGCAAATACCGATATTATTGTTGCCTCAGCAAGAGCCTATCTCAGTGCATTGAACAAGCTTTACTTTGCGCTTCAGACACCGAATACAAAGATAAGCGATCGCGACAAGCTTAAAAAAGAGGCAGCTTTATAAACAATAAAAAACGGCGCTTTGCGCCGTTTTTTATTGTTTATAAAGCTTGCAAAGCCAGATGAAATGCAGTGATTGATTTGGCATCAAGCATAGTATCTGCACTCTGCGATCGCAGCAAAGCTTCTATCTCTTCACGGCTTAATAACACGACTTCTATCTCTTCATCTTCATCTTGAGCAGGAGGATGTTCTAGCTTCTCCAGTCCTTGAGCCAGATATGCATGAATAATCTCATCACAATAGCCTGGGCAAAGATAGAAACCTCCTAAATATTGCCATTGATTAGCTCGATAGCCTGTTTCTTCTTCGATTTCACGCTTGATAGTTACACCATGATCTTCACCAGCTTCTAAAGTGCCAGCAGGAAATTCTAATAAATAACGTTGAATCGCAAACCGATATTGCTTGACTAAAATAAATTTGCCATCGTCCGTCACAGGAACTGCTAGTCCTGCTCCTGGATGTCTAATATACGAATACTCACCCGTTACGCCGTGCGGTAATCTGATGCGATCGACATGAAATGAAAATTTGCTACCTTGATAGCTGAGACGATTTTGTAAAATTTCTGAGGTGATGAGATCTGACATGGATATTTTTGTTAACTAACTCCAGCACATTTTGTCACAAGATGAGATTGGATTTTGCGCCATTTGCGCCGCGCTTTGCGCGGCACAAATGGCTATAGCCTGTATCAGGCTAGTGAAGTACAGGTTTGTTTCCCCGCCGAAGGCGGGGAAACAAACCCATGTACCTCGCTTGATTGAAAAACGCTATATATCGAATTCATGTCTTTTTAGGACTACCAAAAGATTAGTGCGATGGCGCTGATCAGACTCTCCTGCTTTTAGGAAATCGTGTGATTTGTAACGCAACATCCACAGACAATCAGGTAACATTGCATACAGTCAAGCTTTGCCTGACTGTATGCAATTACTTACTTCTCAAGATGCAACAACTAACACCTAATCCCAGCTTTAGCTTGACCATTCGCGTGCAACTCCTAAACCGCGCAGGAATGCTATCTTCAGTTATTGGCGCTCTAGCTGAAGCGGGAGGGAATCTCGGACAGATTGACCTGATCCAACAAACGCGCAAAATTTCGGTACGTGATATCACTGTAAACGCCTATAGTGCCGAGCATATGGACAAATTGATTGCCGTCGTCAAGGCAGTCCCTGAAATTCGTGTCCTTGATGTTTATGATCGCACTTTCCAAATTCACAAAGGCGGCAAAATCAATCTCGAAGCTAAAGTAGCTGTTAAAGGACAAGATGATCTGGCGATGGTTTATACTCCTGGGGTGGGGAGAGTCTGTATGGCGATCGCTGAAGACAAGCGCAAGGTTTATGACTATACGATTAAATGCAACACAATCGCCGTAGTTACCGATGGCACGGCTGTACTAGGACTAGGTGATATTGGACCTGAAGCAGCGATGCCTGTTATGGAAGGTAAAGCGATGCTTTTCAAGCAATTTGCTGGACTCGATGCATTTCCGATTTGCCTGAGCACCAAAGATGTTGACGAAATCGTGGAAACTGTAAAACGTATTTCACCAGCATTTGGGGGGGTGAATCTCGAAGACATTAGCGCTCCACGTTGCTTTGAAATCGAAAAGCGGCTCAAAGAAGAACTTGATATTCCTGTGTATCACGATGACCAACATGGCACGGCTGTTGTTGTCGTTGCTGCAACTATCAATGCTCTCAAGGTCGTTAGTAAGCCAATTGATACCGTCCGTATAGTGATGAATGGGGCAGGTGCATCAGGGATCGCTGTAGCCAGACTTTTGCGTGAAGCAGGTGTAAAGCAAATAGAGATGTGTGACTCTAGAGGATGTATTAGCAAGGATCGCCCCGATCTCACTCCCGAAAAACTAGAGTTTGCGAGCGATCGCTCTGGTTCTTTAGCAGATGTGATTAAGGGAGCCGATATGTTTGTTGGTCTGAGTGTAAAGGGTGCGCTCACTCCTGAAATGGTGAGAAGTATGGCTCCTGCACCGATTGTCTTTGCGATGGCAAATCCTAACCCCGAAATTCAACCAGAACTAGTAGAAAACGATGTCGCAGTCATTGCCACAGGTCGCAGTGACTATGCTAATCAAATTAATAATGTTCTCGCCTTCCCAGGAATTTTTCGTGGTGCGCTTGATGCAAGGGTTACCAAAATCACGACCCAAATGAATCTAGGCGCTGCTCAAGCGATCGCTTCTTTGGTCAGCAGCAGCGATCTTGCGCCTGATTTCATTATCCCTTCTGTATTTGATCCCCGCGTTTCCCATGCCGTGGCTGCCGCAGTCCATTCTGTAGCACGTCAGCAAGGGCTAGCCAAAACATAGAGAAAAGGGCGTGCTTTGCACGCCCTTTTCTCTATGTTTGCATGGAAATAAACTCATCTACTAAATTGAGAAGTCGTTCGATCGCATCATTAAGCTTGATTGATTTTACAGGAAATCCATGGGCAACCCGATTTCTAATTTCATTTAGAGTAATCGCTCTCTCAAACTGATCGGGCGAAATGGCTAACTGAGTATATAGGTGATGAATCATCAATATGGTTGGCAAGCGATCAATAGGTATTAATAAATGCCTCGCATGTCTTCGCATTAAGATCTCCGCAAAGATCCACAGCAATAGAAAGGCGGCTTCATGCTCTCCAACTGAAATTAATTTGGCGATCCGTTCCTTGCGATCCAAAATCTGCGATCGCGTCAGTTTATCATCGACCATATCTTCTTCAGCGATCGGGGTGGCATCTTCTCCTGTAATCAGTAAAAAGCGCCAACCACTATGATGCGCAACGCTTTTAGCAATATCTCGATAGTGAGAAACTGCCAAGTTTGTCGCCACATCTTTAACCTCAACAATAAATCCTTGATCTGCGGATATTTTCACCAATAAATTTGGAGTATATCCATTTAAGTCGAATGGTAGCTGCTGGTTATGAGGTTGATGAACAACTTCATAACCTTGTGAGCTATAGCATTCAATAATTTTTGATTTGACCAAACTATTAATACTTGTATTACCTGAACACATTCACAATCCCAACATATTGGCTTTAAGAAAAATTGGTAGTCCTGAAAAGATTTATTTTAGTAAGGATGGGCGGCGCTTCGCGCCGCCCATCCTTGCCTATTAAGCACTACCAAAAAATTACATAAAATCACGCGGATCGGTGATATGTCCTGTCAAAGCAGAGGCAGCGGCCGTATAGGGAGAAGCAAGATAAATCTGGGCCTGTTTATTACCCATCCGTCCAGGGAAATTGCGGTTTGTGGTCGAGACACAAACTTCTGCCTCATTAACTCGTCCAAAAGTATCTTGTGGTCCACCTAAGCAACCTGCACAGGAGGGAGAAGCAGGTTCAATACAACCTGCTTGCAAGAAGATTTCTGAGAGAGTTAAACCATCAATCTTCAAGCTAAATAAATCGTTGTAAACCTTTTGTGTAGCTGGCACGAGATAGGTAGGAACCTTGACCTGTTGACCTTTAATCAATTGAGCTGCATGATAAAAGTCTTCAGTTTTACCACCAGTGCAAGAGCCAATATAGACGCGATCAATCTTCACGTCTTGGACTTCACGCACAAGGGCGCGGTTGTCGGGGGAGTGGGGCTTGGCGACAACAGGCTCGAGCTTAGAGACATCGTAATGCTTGACGTAGTAGTACTCAGCATCGGCATCTGCATAGAGCGCCTCAAAAGGCTTATCAGTGCGCGATCGCACATAGTCAAAAGTAGTTTGGTCTGGGGTGATCGTGGCATTTTTGCCACCAGCTTCGATCGCCATATTGCAGATGGTCATCCGTTCTTCCATCGTCATTTTGGCGATCGCCTCTCCTTCAATTTGCAATGCTCGATAGGTTGCGCCATTTACGCCGATATCACCAATAACTTGCAAGATCAAATCTTTAGCCAAGAGATAAGGAGGCATTTCACCATCAAAGACAAACTTCATCGAAGCAGGAATTTTGAGCAAGAGTTTGCCCGTACCCATGACAAAAGCGGCATCAGTATTGCCGATCCCTGTCGCAAATTGCCCAAATGCTCCTGCATTGCAAGTATGGGAATCCGTACCAAATAACACTTCTCCTGGACGGGTGTGACCTTCTTGTGCCAAAGCAATATGGCAAACACCTTTGTAATCAGGATTAGCTTTAAAGTCGGAAAGGTCAGTGATGTCGTAAAAGTATTTAATGTCTTGCTCTTTGGCAAATTCTCTCAAAATATCAATATTGCGGTTAGCTCTGGCATCTTTGGTAAAAATGTAATGGTCAGGAATTAATACTAATTTTTCCTTATCCCAAACTTTTGCATCTTGACCAAACTCACGCTTAAACACACCGATTGTGCCAGGGCCACAGACATCATGGGTCATTAGCAGGTCAGCATTCACCCAAATATTTTCGCCTGGACTAACGCGACTTTTGCCCGACGCTTTTGCCAAAATCTTTTCGGTGAGTGTCATTCCCATAATTGTGATGTCCTTGCGTAGATGTCTATTCCTACTTGTGCTGTAAATTACATTATAGTCTGAGATCGGAATTTGGAGTTAGGACTATGATTAAAAGACAGCAAACTCCTCTCGATGATTTTTATGATCGCATTCGCGATATCCTCACTTCTACCAAAACAGGAATCGCCCGAACCGTCAACACTGCTCAAGTTTTAATGCGATCGCCCAAAATGCGATCGCCCAAAATATGACGCTCAAAGGTTTAGGCGATCGCTATTGAGTTATTTCTTTTAAGGATTTAAAAACGACTCTACGACTTTGACATTCTCAGGGCTGCCGATAATTAATGGTGTGCGGCTGTGTAATTTTTGGGGAATCACATCAAGAATTTCTTCGGTTCCTGTAGTCGCCCGACCACCTGCTTGCTCAATTAAAAATGCTAGAGGAGCAGATTCGTAAAGCAAACGCAACTTGCCATCTGCATGTCCAACTGTACCGGGATAGAGAAACACCCCACCTTGAAAAAGAATACGATGAATATCCGCAACTAAAGCCCCTGAATAGCGTGCTGTATTTCCTTCTTGGCGATGGATATAGCGTACATACTCGCGCATTGGTTCTTCCCATTGCCAGAAGTTTCCTTCATTAACACTATAAATAGAACCTTTAGCGGGAATATGGATATTCTCTTGAAAGAGAATAAATTCACCAATACTAGGATCGAGGGTGAAGGCGTGAACGCCGCTCCCTAGGGAATAAACCAGCATAGTACTTGTGCCATAGAGAATATAGCCTGCACCAATTTGTTTACGCCCCGATTGTAATAAATCCAGAGCTTCTCCAGATTCATCATTCCCTTCTTGTTGCCGAATCGAGAAGATAGAACCGATCGCTAAATTTACGTCAATGTTGCTAGAACCATCAATGGGATCATAGAGTAGAGTGTAGCGACCAATGGGACAGTTTTCAGGAATATAATAGGGCTGCTCCATTTCTTCCGAAGCGAGCCGACAGACTAACCCGCTCTGCTCGAAGGCGCGGAGAAAAACACGATTAGCATAGCGATCCATATTTTTGACCGCTTCACCCTGAACATTGACTTCGCCTGTGACCCCAAGCACATTTTCTACTAGACCTGCTCGACTGAGGTGGCGAGAGATCGTTTTGCCTGCTAAGCCGATGCGTCCCATAAATGCACTCAGATCATAGGCTTCAGCCGAGAATGTCCCGAACTGAGAAAGAACATGCTGAGAAAGAGTCATAAAGTCTCGTCCAAGGACGATCTCATCGGCGGGATTGAGTCTGGTAGAATCAGTCATAGGTGCGATTACCTTAAATTCTTCTTCTCTATTATCTGTCTAAATTTATAGCATTGTGCCAACTTAAGAATAATTATGAGCATCTGCCCTAGTTGTAAATCTATAAACCCCGATGGTTATCAATTTTGCCAATTCTGCGGCACTAAAATCACTGTGGAAATTGCTACAGATCCCTCTTTAAATATTCTTGGAGATGAGGCGCTACAACCTTCTTCACTCCCAACAAGGCCGTTGAATTTAGAGTCTGTGCTAGAAAAAATCAAAACTCAGGTAGAGGACTTGGCATCTTCTCAAGTAGTGAGCGATACAGAGAAATTCCCAGATGAGTTTAGCCTAGAAGAATTGCCATTAGAATCTAATTTAGAAGACTTCGCTGATGCTGATGCAGCAATAACGGCGGTTGTATCTTCCACAATGTATTTACAGGCTTTAACCTACGCGGGCAAAACTGACGTGGGAAGGCAACGCGATCGCAATGAGGATGATTTTGTCACCATTATGCAAACTCGTAGCATTAACGGCAAAAGCCAGATCAGCGATCGCAGTCATCATGGGTTATTTGTGTTGTGTGATGGCATGGGCGGACATGATGGGGGCGAAATTGCAAGTGCGATCGCCATTAATTCTATTACAGAGCAGTTTCGTCCATTTTGGATTGATACCTTACCAGGACAAAAGAAAATTAATGAAATTATCTGCAAGGCAAATCAGGATATTTTTGCTAAGAATGAAAGTGAGCAGAGGCAATCACTGGGGCGAATGGGAACAACTCTGGTTGTTTTAGCAATTCACGATCTCCATGTTCTCATTGCTCATGTTGGCGATAGTCGTATTTACAAAGTTACAAATTTTCATCAAGAACTAAAATTAGAACCAAAGTTAGAGCAAATTACTCGCGATCATGAGGTTCTCAATCAATTAATCGATCTTGGTATGGAGATTGAAGTCGCAAGATCTAGACCTGATGCTCATCAACTTACGCAAGCACTAGGACCAAATCCTAGCGATCGCCTAGAACCTGCCATTGAGTTTTTGACATTAACTGAACCTACTTTGTTTTTATTATGTTCCGATGGTTTGTGTGATAACGATGTGATTGAGGATAATTGGCGATCGCATTTACTACCAATTTTAACTAAAGAGACCGATTTGCAAACAGGTTTAGATAATCTCATTGAGTTGGGAAACAACGTCAATGGTCATGACAATCTAACTGCAATTCTAGTTTTGTGTGAGCCTGTGTAGATAATGAAAGGAGCGTGCACGACCCTTTCACTTAACAAACTTTAAATGTCTCTCTACGCGAGCTTCAATCACAATATTTGCTTGATTGTATTGCTGATATTTCTTGATTAAATTGAGATCTGGCCATTCCCAAATATACAATGTCTTAGCAAAGTACGGAGAAATGTAGGGTTGCAAGGCAATAAAAAATGAGTCTCTAAAAATTAATGCTTTTGGTGCATTGGTGCGACAATCCGTAAAAAAGGTAGCCTTCATCTGATCTTCAGGGTGCTTCTCGACAATCTGTTTGTCACAGATGGGTAATGGTTTGCGTAACTCAGGAACCATTTCTCTGAGGAAGTAAGAAATATTCAACATATTGGCAATATCTCCTGAGCTATACTCAGTCAACCTAAAATCCTGCCAAGAGTAATTTACAGGAGTAAGATTTGGATAAAACTTTTGGATTGCTCGGAGAATTTCATACTGGGCGATCGCCGCGCCAAAGTCGTTCCAGTGGGTATCAGTTTTATAAAATAATAGTTGTCCTTGTTGCTTAGCTCTGAGCAACGCAGGTCTCAAATCTAGAACTGGTACTTCTGAGTTTTTCATGTAATCTACCAGTTGATCGAGGCGAGTTTGTTTGCCGACTTGACGAATATGTTTAGGCATATACTCTGGATAGATAGAGTATTTGTCAGGAATTACTATAAAAAGATAGGGAATACCCTGTTGCTTTAACCATGCGTGTTTTTCTTCTAGTCCAACTTTCCAGCTTCTAAGTTCCTCTACTGTCAATGGATCATTTCTTCGGTGATCTTCAAGACTATTACCCTCCTCAGGATTAACGTAAAACAACCAATCCTCAAGCCCAATCAGCACTTTAGGATTAGAGGAGCTTTTCAAGAGGATGCTATAGAGGGAATAAACTTGAGTTAGTTGATCGCGTAAGCCAAAATGGTCATTAAAGAATAATTCAAACTGTGATGGAAATTCGGTTAATGCTTTTGGACTCCATTCTAATTTAGGAAAATCCGCAAGTCTACGTTTTTCTGTAACCGATTCTTTACGATTATGGGTTAAAACCAAAGGTAAAAACAGTCCAATGATAAAAGTTGCAATCAGTAGATTGTCAAATGTTCGAGATACTTTGCCTGTGTAATGTTCTGTCTGCATAGAGCAAGCAATTTGTCTAGAGATTTGTAAATTAAAAGAGGATTTGGAGACCAAATCCCTACATATTTGTAAAAGTAGGGGCTTGGTCTCCAAGCCGCAATCTCAGCGTTCCACGCAAAATCTATTAAAAGCGATAATAGATAAATGGATTATAAGTTCCTGCGGCTAAACTGGCA
>Ga0172373_10005034_pt1 | contig 18313 bp, 16 predicted proteins | sample Lak10m_2_FD_114546 | JGI IMG/M metagenome (GOLD analysis project Ga0172373, IMG submission 114546) | Freshwater microbial communities from Kabuno Bay, South-Kivu, Congo - kab_092012_10m | ecosystem: Environmental > Aquatic > Freshwater > Lake | place: Democratic Republic of the Congo...
AGGCGCGATACAGCAAACTTCTCCATATACTCCGACATATCAATGCGAATCATATTCTCTTCCGAATCAAAGAGCGCTTCGGCCAGAGTACGAGCCAACTCTGTTTTACCGACTCCGGTCGGTCCGAGAAAGATGAAAGAGCCGATCGGACGACGGGGGTCCTTGATTCCGGAACGGGCCCGCAGAACGGCATCTGATACCAACTGCACCGCTTCATCCTGGCCAATCACACGCTGATGCAGAATATCCTCCAGCCGCAGCAATTTTTCGCGTTCACCCTCGACCAGCCGCAGTACCGGAATGCCGGTCCAGTGCGCGACAATCTCGGCAATCTCGTCCTCGGTGACCTCTTCGCGCAGCAGTTTCTGACCGCCGCGCTTCTCGTTCAGGGTACCCTCATCGCTTTTCAGGGCGTTTTCCAGACCGGGCAGTTCCGAATATTTAAGCCGTGAAGCCTGCTCCAGATTACCGGCCCGTTCAGCCTGCTCAATTTCGCGACGGATTTTTTCAATCTGTTCGCGCAGCCCCTGAACGCGCAGGATGGCGTTCTTTTCGGCATCGTACTGGGCCCGCATGGCGTTGGCTTTTTCACGGTCATCGGCCAGATCTTTGCGCAGCGCTTCAAGCCGGTCCAGACTGGCTTTGTCCTTCTCTTTTTTGAGGGCGACCTCTTCGATCTCCAGCTGCATGACCCGCCGCGAAATTGTATCCAACTCAGAAGGCAGAGAGTCGATCTCGGTGCGCAACATGGCACAGGCTTCATCGACCAGATCGATCGCTTTATCCGGCAGGAAACGTTCGGTTATATAACGATTGGAAAGCGTGGCAGCCGCTACCAGGGCGTTATCCTGAATCCTGACGCCGTGATGAACCTCAAAGCGCTCGCGCAAGCCTCGCAGGATGGAAACGGTATCCTCCACGGTCGGCTGCTCGACCAGTACCGGTTGAAAACGGCGCTCCAGAGCGGGATCTTTTTCGATATGCTGACGGTATTCGTCCAGTGTAGTGGCGCCGATGCAGTGCAGCTCACCACGAGCCAGCATCGGTTTCAGCATGTTGCCGGCATCCATGGAGCCTTCCGCTTTACCAGCTCCAACGATGGTATGCAGCTCATCAATAAAGAGGATGATGCGCCCTTCGGCCTCCTTTATCTCGTTCAGAACCGCCTTCAGGCGTTCCTCAAATTCGCCGCGATACTTGGCGCCAGCCACCAAAGAGCCCATATCCAGGGCAAAGACGGTCTTATCTTTCAAGCCCTCCGGCACGTCACCCCGTACGATACGTTGGGCCAGACCTTCAACGATGGCGGTTTTGCCGACACCCGGTTCACCGATCAGCACCGGATTATTCTTGGTCTTACGCGACAGTACCCGGATCACGCGACGTACCTCGTCATCCCGGCCGATGACCGGATCAAGCTTGTCGTTTCTGGCCATCTTGACCAGATCGCGGCCATACTTTTCAAGTGCCTCATAGGTCGCTTCTGGGTTGGCACTCTGCACACGCTGACTGCCGCGCACCTCGGTCAGGCTTTTCAGAAAACGCTCATGCGTGATGCCGGCCTGCTTGAGGATCCGCCCGGAAGGCACTTTCTCCCCTTCTGCCAGCAGCGCCATAAAGAGATGCTCAACCGAAACATACTCGTCCTTCAGCCGTTTGGCCTCGGCCTCGGCCGCTACCAGAATCCGGGAAAGGCGCTGGGAAACATAGATCTTGCCCGCCTCCGTACCGGGGCCGGAGACACGCGCCTTGCGATCCAGTTCGGCTTCAACCTCTTGTTTAAAACGTTCCGGTCGTATATCCATGCGCTCAAGTAGACGCGGCACCAGACCATCAGGCTGATCAAGCAGTGCCCAGAGCAGATGCTCGCCATCCACCTCGACATGCCCGAAGGCAACAGCCTTGTTCTGAGCCTCGGTAAAAGCTTCCTGGGATTTCTGAGTCAATCGATTGAAGTCCATAACGCCACCTTCTTGTTTACAAAATGAGATCCTGTTTATGAGGTAAGCATGCTGCCCGCGAATGTCAAGCGGGGAGGGGAGCTTTATCCACTAAGCTCAACTCAGACACGGTCATATCCGCTCTGTTTACAGGAGCTGATTTGCCGTCCTGGCCGCTTCGTTCTTGACTTTCCCCCCTTCCTTTGGCAGTATGGCCGGCCATGAGAAAGCTAACCAGACAGATATATATTGGAAATATTGCAGTTGGCGGCGACGCTCCCTGTTCGGTGCAGTCAATGTGCTGCACGGATACGCGTGATGTCGCCGCTACGATTGCCCAGATTGAGGGCTTGGCAGGGGTAGGGTGCGAGATTGTTCGCTGTGCCGTGCCGGACATGGACGCTGCCGTGGCATTGGGGCAGATCAAGCAGCAGAGCCCGATTCCCGTTATTGCGGATATTCATTTCGATTATAAGCTGGCCCTGCGGGTGCTGGAAGGGGGCATCGACGGCTTACGTCTCAATCCCGGTAATATCGGCGAAAAATGGAAAGTTGCGGAAGTTGTTAAATCTGCAGCCGAGCGTCGCGTGCCGATCCGCATCGGCGTCAATGCCGGTTCGCTGGAAAAGGAACTGCTGGAACGCTATGGCCATCCCTCTGCTGAAGCGATGGTTGAATCCGCCCTCGGGCATATCCGTATACTTGAAGAGCTGAAGTACCAGGAGATCAAAGTATCACTGAAGGCTTCTGACGTCATGAAGACAGTCCAGGCCTATACGCTTCTTTCCAATCACGTCGATTATCCAATGCATATCGGCATCACTGAGGCCGGAACAACTTTTTCCGGTACGATCAAGTCCTCGGTCGGCCTGGGTATTCTGCTGGCGGCCGGCATCGGTGATACCATGCGCGTCTCTTTGACCGGCGATCCGCAGGATGAGGTCAGGGTAGGGTACGAAATTCTGAAAAGCCTCGGCCTGCGTCAACGCGGTGTCAACTTTGTCTCCTGTCCGACCTGCGGTCGCTGTCAGATCGATCTGATCAAGGTGGCTGAAGAGGTCGAAAAACGGCTGCAGGGGGTTGACAAGCGTATTACCGTTGCAGTGATGGGGTGTGCTGTCAATGGCCCCGGAGAGGCACGCGAGGCCGATGTCGGAATTGCCGGCGGTAAAGGGGAGGGGCTGATTTTCCGGCATGGTGAAATTGTCCGTAAAGTCCCCGAAGACAAACTGGCCGAAGCCCTATTGGAAGAAATAGAAAAACTTTGAGGTGACAATGCGTTACAGTCGTTATTTTATACCAACGGTTAAAGAAACACCATCGGACGCCGAGGTGGTTTCTCACCAGCTGATGTTACGGGCCGGCATGATTCGCAAGCTGGCGGCCGGCATCTATAATTACCTGCCGTTGGGATTACGCTCGATCCGCAAGTTCGAAAATATCGTTCGAGAAGAGATGAACCGGGCCGAAGCGATTGAGATGCTGATGCCAGGTGTGCAGCCGGCCGAACTGTGGCAGGAGTCAGGGCGCTGGACGTTTTACGGCAAGGAACTCTTGCGCTTTAAAGACCGTAAAGACGCTGAATTCTGCATGGGACCGACTCATGAAGAGGTGATTACCGATATGGTGCGGCGCGAGATCAAGAGCTATCGCCAAATGCCGGTCAATTTTTATCAGATCCAGACCAAGTTCCGTGATGAAATTCGTCCCCGCTTCGGCTTGATGCGCGGCCGTGAATTCATCATGAAGGATGCCTATTCATTCGATGTTGACAGCAGTGCGGCTGATAGTTCCTACGACCGGATGTATCAAGCCTATATGCGCATCTTTACGCGCTGCGGCCTGAATTTCCGTGCGGTCGAGGCCGATACCGGCAGTATCGGCGGTTCTTCTTCGCATGAGTTTATGGTGCTGGCCGAATCCGGTGAGGATGCCATTGTTTCCTGCAATGCTTGCAGCTACGCTGCCAATGTTGAAAAAGCCGAATCGGCTCAGCTGCCGGTTGGCACTGAAACCGGACTCCTGCAACTTCAGGAGATAGCGACACCGGAGATGAAGACAATCGCTGACGTGGCTGCATTTTTAGGTGTTGCAACGGAAACTACCGTCAAGACACTCGTCTATGCTCATGAAAATGGCGAAATCGTTATGGCGCTTGTACGTGGCGACCACGAATTGAATGAAATCAAACTCAAGAACCACCTCGGGTGGGACGATATCCAGATGGCATCCGAAGAGCAGATTCGGTCCTGTACCGGCTCACCGATCGGTTTTCTGGGACCGTGTGATCTGAAACAAAAGATTAAAGTAATAGCTGATAACGTCCTCAAAAATATGGTTAATGTAGTTATCGGTGCCAATCAAAAAGACCTGCACTTTACGAATGCCAATTGCGGACGTGATTTTACCGTTGATATCTTTACAGACATTCGCAGCGTCGTGGCCGGAGATCCCTGTCCGCGCTGTGCTGACGGCAAACTTGAGATGTGGCGCGGGATCGAAGTCGGGCATGTTTTTAAACTTGGTACAAAATATTCAAAAGCGCTCAGTGCGACCTATCTGGACCCGGACGGCAAAGAGCAGGTTATCTTCATGGGGTGCTACGGCATTGGTATAGGGCGTACCGTTGCAGCCGCCATAGAACAGAACCACGATGAAAACGGCATTATTTTTCCGATACCGATAGCGCCGTTTCACTGTTCTCTGGTCGCTATCAATAACACCAAGGATGCGGTCGTTATGGCGGCATCCGAGGATATTTGCAAACAGCTTGAAAATGTGGGCATTGAAGTGCTGTTCGATGATCGCGACGAGCGTCCCGGCGTCAAGTTCAAAGACAACGATCTGATCGGCATCCCGTTACGGCTTGTCGTCGGCAGCAAGAGTCTTGCTGAAGGAAAGGTTGAGCTTAAAATCCGTGCCACTGGTGAAGTGCACACTTTGTCGATTAGCGATGCTGTCAGCATGATACAACAGCTGGTGAAGGGCGCTCTTGAGCGTGATTAACTGAACGGGGAAGCCATGCAGTCACATTTGATCTGGGAACCAGAGCGGGAGTGCATGCCGCGCGAAGAGCTTGAGCAGTTTCAACTCGAGCGACTACAGGCGACTCTTAATCGTGCCTACAAAAACGTAGCCTGTTACCGTACAAAATTTAATTCACTCGGTATCGTGCCGGAAGATGTGACCTCGTTGTCTGATCTTTCTCAGCTTCCGTTTACCACAAAAGAAGACCTGCGCCTGAATTACCCGTACGGCATGTTCGCCGTGCCGCTGCGCGAAGTAGTCAGAATTCATTCTTCATCCGGCACAACCGGCAAACCGACCGTCGTCGGCTATACAAAAAATGATCTCAAGCTCTGGTCGAATCTGGTGGCACGCGTGATGACCGCTGCCGGCGTGACTCATGATGATGTCGTGCAGATCGCTTTTGGTTACGGCATGTTTACCGGTGCTTTCGGCCTGCATTACGGCACAGAGACGATCGGCGGCGCCGTTATTCCGATGAGCGGCGGCAATACCGATAAACAGATCCTGATTATGCAGGATTACAAGTCGTCTGTATTGGTCTGCACCCCCAGTTATGCGGTTACCATAGCCGAACGTATTGAAAAACAGGGCATCGATCCACATTCTTTGGCACTCAGGATCGGCCTTTTTGGTGGCGAACCATGGTCGGAAGCGATGCGCAGTGACATTGAATCGCGCCTGTTGATCAGCGCCACCGACAACTACGGTCTTTCTGAAGTAGTCGGTCCGGGAGTAGCCGGTGAATGTCAGCACAAAAACGGCATGCACATCGCCGAGGACGCTTTCATCGCTGAAATCATTGATCCCGAAACCTGCCAGGTGTTACCCCCCGGCAGCATCGGTGAACTGGTTCTGACCACCATCTCCAAAGAGGCTTATCCGATGATCCGCTATCGAACACGGGACATTACCAGCCTTGATTATGCAACCTGCAGCTGCGGTCGTACGATGGTGCGGATGAAAAAAACCCTGGGCCGTACGGATGATATGCTGATTATCAAAGGGGTTAACGTATTCCCCTCTCAAATTGAAGAGGTTCTGGTTGCCATCGAAGGGTGCGAACCACACTATCAATTGATCGTTGATCGCAAAGGGACGTTGGATGTTCTCGAAGTCTGTATTGAAGTTCGCGAAAATATCTTCTTTGATGAGATGAAAAAGCAGCGCGCTTTTCTGGATATGGTCGGCAAGCGGATCGACTCTGTTTTGGGGGTCGGCGTGACCGTCAGACTGGTCGAACCGAACAGTCTGGAACGGCACGAAGGCAAAGCCTCACGTGTCATTGACAGGCGGATTTTATAATCGCTCTCGAAGGATTGATTGAACTTCCAAGCCGCTCGCCAGCTTTGATGCTGAGTGGGCGGCTTTTATATTTGTAAAGAGTTTACATCGAATGTACGCTATACAGAAACACATTGAGAATACTGCCAAAACGGCACATCCAGTAGCAGAAGGAACCCTATGAATATTAGAAGACTGTCGGCCGGAGATATCATTGAAGCCCGTTGTACAAAGTGCCGTGAAGTACTTAACCATAGAATCGTGGCCATGGTTGATGAAAAAGTGGTCCGGGTTGAATGCAATACCTGCAAAGGCACACATAACTATTATCCGCCGCCATCGGTAAAAAGCCCGAAAAAAGTTGTCGTAAAAGCTCCGGCAGTCCCACGGGTGCCAAAAAAAGATCCGGCAGAGGCAGATCGCGAAGAGTGGTTGTCGCTACAGGAAGCCATGGAAACCGAAACCGCATTTACCTACGACATGAACGGCAGATACCGTGTCAAACACCTCATTCAGCACCCTGTCTTTGGCGTTGGCATTGTCAAGGTCGTAATCGTACCCAACAAAATGCAGGTTCTCTTTAAAGATGGCACGAAATTACTGCGCTGCCAGAAAGTTTAAACCCGCACATCAATTCCCAAATTCTCACCCAAGACCAAGTTCATATATTATGTCAAGTACACGATGTGCTGTGTACTTGACATAATATATCTTATGAGACATTTTGATGTGAATGTATAATTAACTTGCATTTTCAAGGCACTATCAGTAATGTACCGAAGTTCGATCCAAATGAACCATCTTGAGGAGCTGTATCACGTATGAGTAAAGAAGAAGCCATTGAAGTTGAAGGTACCGTTGTTGAACCGTTGCCAAACGCAATGTTTCGCGTCAGACTTGAAAACGATCATGTCGTTTTGGCACATATTTCCGGCAAGATGCGCAAATATTTCATCAAAATCCTCCCCGGAGACAAGGTAACCGTAGAACTTTCTCCCTATGACCTTACCCGTGGACGTATTACTTACCGCGCTAAATAGGCCGCTGCATATCTGATTGAATACAACAGGCCCGTCCGTTATGGAGGGCTTGTTCTCGTTTCATAAATGTTCACACTATCGCACTTGGAGGATGTATGTACAGCGTAGCAGATTTGAAAAAAGGGCTTAAAATTACACTTGATGGTGATCCGTACCTGGTTGTCGCGTTTGATTTTGTCAAACCGGGCAAAGGTCAGGCGCTGTATCGTACCAAAATGCGTAACATGATCAACGGAACTCTGCTTGACCGCACGTACCGTTCCGGTGAGACATTCGAGCCGGCCAACCTGGAAGACCGCTCGATGGAATTCCTCTACAAGGAAGGCTCACACTATACGTTTATGGATCAGCAGACCTATGAACAGGTCATCATGGAAGAGGATGCCATGGGAGATGCCAAGAACTTCCTGCTTGAAAACCTGAAGGTCGATGTCATGCTGTTCGGTGAAAAGGCGATTGGCGTCAGTCTGCCAAATTTTGTTAATCTGCGCGTCATTGCAACCGAGCAGTGGGCCAAAGGTGATACCAGTGGTAATGACTCAAAACCTGCTACAGTTGAGACCGGCTACGTTCTGCGTGTACCCCCTTTTATTGAAGAAGGTGAACTGATCGTTATCGATACGCGTAACGGTGAGTACTCTACTCGCGTCAAAGGGTAATACGTGAAAAGTGACCTGCTGCATCTGCGGGCGCATGTTATAAAATCGATACGTGATTTTTTTTGGGAGCGGGGGTTTCTTGAAGTGGAAACCCCCCTTCTTATTCCTGCCAACGCTCCTGAAGAGTATATTGACCCTATATTCGCCTTCCCCGGTCTCCAGCTGCAAACTTCACCGGAAATCTGTATGAAACGACTCCTCGCGCGTGGGCATTCCAAGATATTCCAGATATCACACTGCTGGCGCTCCGAAGAGCGCGGCTTACGACATCTGTCTGAATTTACGATGTTGGAATGGTATCGATCCGAGAGTGACTATACCGCTCTGATGAATGACTGCCGCGAACTGCTGCAGAGGGTTGCGCAGCTTTCTTGCCCGCATGCGAACTTTTTTACCCGTAATTCTGTAAAAATCAGTCCGACGCATCCCTGGCAGCATATAAGCGTCCAGGAGGCGTTTTTACGCTTTGGACAGGTTGACGTCTTGGATTGTCTTGAAAACGGCCTTTACGAGGAAATACTGACGTCGGTTATAGAGCCGGCCCTGACCGATTGTAATGCGCCAGTTATTCTGATGGATTATCCGACGGAGTTGGCCGCTTTGGCTCGCACAAAGCCTGGAAGCCCGCAGCTTGCTGAGCGGTTTGAGTTGTATGTCGGAGGGTTGGAGCTGGCCAACGGGTTCAGTGAGTTGAACGATCCGGTTGAACAGCGCAGACGCTTTGAGGCTGCCAACCGTATGCGCCGTCACATCGGGAAAGAAAGTTTGCCTTTACCGGAGCCATTTCTGGAAGAATTGTCCGGCATGCCGCCATCGGCCGGAATTGCACTGGGGGTTGATCGTCTTGTGATGTTGACGGCCGACGTCGAGAGCATTGACGAGGTGGTTGCCTTTACTCCGGAAGAGTTGTGATGTCCCGGTATGTCACCCGTTCGCCGGTGTAGGTACGAAGATAGAGCAGATCGCCATCCCGTTCCATCTGATCCGGTAGAATCGCCACCTTCCCCTTCCCTCCCGGCAGATCGATAACATAATGCGGCACCGCAAGTCCTGAAACGTGGCCGCGCAGGGCGCGCATGATTTCAAGTCCGCTCCTGACCGATGTTCGAAAATGGGCGGTTCCTTGCACCAAGTCCATCTGATGCAGATAATACGGTCTCACGCGGATCCGCAGGAGGCCGGTCATTAATGCGCGCATGGTTTCAATCGAATCGTTAACATCTCGCAATAACACGGTTTGGTTACCAAGCTGTATGCCGGCATTCGCCAAAAGTGCGCAGGCTTGACCGGATTCGTCAGTGATTTCTGCCGGGTGATTGAAATGGGTATTTATGTACAGCGGGTGAAACTGCTGGAGAAGATTGCAAAGTTGCGGAGTAACCCTCTCCGGCAAGGTAACCGGCACGCGACTGCCGATGCGGATAATGGTAACGTGCGGAATGGCCCGCAGCCCGCTGAGAACCGTATGGAGCGCCGCATCATCCAGCATGAGCGGATCACCGCCTGAAAGGATAACGTCATGGATGGCGGGATGAGCGGCAATGTATTCCAAAGCCCGCTGTAATTCGTGTCGATCCATAGGTGCATCGCCGGAACCGACCAGGCGTTTACGCATGCAAAAGCGGCAGTAGACCGGACAGCGCCGTGAAACCAGCAACACCGCCCGATCAGGATAGCGGTGTATCAGTCCCGGCACCGGACTTAATGAGTTTTCGTGTAACGGATCAGGGCACTGGTGCTCATCTTCAAGTTCGCGTACATCCGGCATACATTGACGCCAGATGGCGTCACCATGCTGCTGAATCAGACTGGCGTAATAGTTCGATATTCGTACGGGATAGCGCGCTGATACAAGATTTTGATTGGAGTTTGATTTATAATTATAGTTGTTATTATAAATTGTTGTACTTGATGACTTAAAGTAGTGCATTATGTTATTCCTGTGTGACGTGCGACAATTTTTATCAGCAACTGTCGGGCTATCTGCCATGTTTTGTATTGAAAATAATAAGCTTTTATGAAATACACAACGGTAATTTCGCATAAAATGCTGTACAGTCAGGATTTTTTCACTGAAACGGTCATTTCCTCTGGTTAGCCACTATGTATTCCAACTATTTCGGATTCAATGAAAAACCATTCACGCTGACCCCAAATCCGCGCTTTATCTATTTGAGCAAGAGCCACAAGGACGCCTTCGCGCACCTCCTGTACGGCATCAACAATCATTATGGATTTATAGAGCTGATTGGAGAAGTTGGTACCGGTAAGACGACCGTACTGCGGACGCTGCTCGGCCAGTTACACGAAGACAGCTACCGTTGTGCCCTGATCTTCAACCCATGCCTGTCAGGTGTCGAACTGCTCCGTAGCATCAACCACGAGTTTGGTCTGCCGGCACAGACAGAATTTGCCAATGAGCTTCTGGCCGAGCTCAACCGCTTTTTACTGGCTGAAAATTCCCGGGGCGTAACCGTTGTACTGGTTATTGACGAGGCCCAGAATCTTCAACCGGTGGTGCTTGAGCAGCTTCGTCTTATTTCCAACCTGGAAACCGAGAATGACAAGCTGATTCAAATTGTTCTGGCAGGTCAGCCAGAGCTTGAATCTCTTCTGGCGAAGCCTGAGTTGCGCCAGCTTAATCAACGCATCGCGGTACGCTATAAACTGAAGCCAATGAGTTCGGAGGAAACCAACTCGTATATCGGACATCGGATGACGGTAGCCGGCGAAACCGGCGGTGTTTCGTTTAGCCGGAATGCCATCAGACTGGTACATCTCTTGTCCGGCGGCACGCCCCGTGAAATCAACAACCTCTGCGACCGGGCACTTTTGATCGCTTACGGAGATGAACAACGGACGGTCACACCAGAATTCATCGCACGGGCCCGACGGGAAATCCAGTATCTGCCTCGTAAAAAAATGCGGGCACGCATTCTGATTGCGGCAATTGTTCTGATACTGGTTGCAGGGATTGCAACACAGATCTCCACGTTTGATTTCATGGCATGGCGCTTGTACCACCCCCCGGCTGCTGACACGGTACATGAAGCTAAAGCCAGACAAGAGAATTCTCACAGCGGAACTGATCAACAACGCTACCGGATGCTTGAGCAGGAACTGCAGGCGTATGATCAGAACGATGTCCATCTGAGGGCCTTCAACACCTTGATAGCCTACTGGGGAGCTCCTCCCGTTACACACACTTCTCGAGAGCTCACCGTTCCGAAGCAGTTCACGAAGCTTGCAAAGAAAAGAAATTTACACGTTACCGCCTATAAAGGCTCGCTGGAGCAGGCCATCCGTTTTGGAATGCCGATTCTGGTTGAAACCAGGGTCACCGGCACGCAGAAGAACTACTGTCTGGCGGTGACACCTGCAAAAAATAATTCGTGTTTCATATCACCAACTCTTTTTAACCGGAATTCACTCAGCCTGAGCGACCTTCAACTCCTGGTCAGCGGTACTTTCTATCTGGTGTGGCACAATTCGGGACAACTACCGGATATGATTACTGCAGACTCATCTGTATATATGATTAAAAAATTACAACTATTGCTCACACAGGCCGGCAGTTTTCACGGCGCTGTTGATGGTATGTATGGTCTTTCAACAGCCCAGGCGATACGTGACTTTCAGCAGACTACCGGTATCGCACCCGATGAAAGCGTGGGAGAACTTACGCTGGCTGTTCTCTCACACTACGGACGCACTCAAAAAACACCATCTCCTGCATCATCCGGACAAACACCATGAGTTCAATTCTGAAGGCACTTAAAAAGTTGGAAGAGGAAAAAGCGGTCCGCCGTCCCGGAGTCGTATCACTCGATGCAGTTATTATGCACCCTGATGCAACCAAACCACGCTCATCTCCGGTCATCATGGTAGTTGTCGCCATGCTCATTTTTGGCGGCGGATCGGTGGCTACCTATTTCATCATGATGCGGTTGATGCCCCCGCAGCAGATTGTTTACGGAACAAAACCGGGTAAAGAGAAACCGCTTCCAGCACCTGTACCAGCAGCAATCCGCTCTGGCGCCTTATCAACTCCATCCACTCTTCCGACCGAAATTTTGCCGGAAGAGGTAGTTGTCGTACCGTCACAGCCATCGACCACAAGACAGAATGTAAAAACGCTGCCGATGCAACGTCCGGCAGTTTCCCAGCCAGCCCCGCCCAGGGTGGTGCAACAGGCGGCGCCTTTGAAACCGGCAACCGGCCAGCCACCACCGTCTCAGCTGCAGCATCAGCCGGTTGCCCCCCTCCCCTCCGCCATATCTGTCGGCAAAGCAGCAGCTCCGCGTCTCAGAGTAAATGGAATTGCGTTTCAGAAAGGAAGCTCTGACAACATGGCCATTATCAATGGAACGCCGGCCTCCAACGGTTCAACAGTTGAGGGTGCAACGGTGGAGGAAATTCTGAAGGATCGGGTCAGATTCAGCTTTCATGGGGAAACCATCGAGATACCGTTGGGACAGTCAAACCGGTAGTAGGATCACACTCAGCGGGTAATGACCTTAATAAAGCGGACCAGATAATCGATACCTGACCAAATGGTCAGGACGGTGGCAATCCAGAGAAAAAACATCCCGATATGGTGCATGTTCACGGTCAAGAGCGGGTGTGCAATTCCGAAGAACCATGAGTAATCGTAGTGCAGTATCAGACCGAGTATGGCCACGATCTGGAATATCGTCTTGAATTTTCCCAGGTCGCTGGCCGGAATGACAATTCCTTCACTCGAAGCAATCCCCCGCAAACCGGTAATAATAATCTCACGCCCCAAAATAACCAGCACCATCCAGGCCGGAACGCGATCAAACGGCAAAATCATGATCATGGCGGCCATAACGATCAGTTTATCGGCGATCGGATCCAGAAATTTGCCGAACACGGTTACGATGCCCATACGGCGGGCCAGATAGCCGTCCAGCCAGTCGGTAATGGATGCAATGGCAAAGACCGCCGCTGCCCAGAAGCCGGCATCGCGTGAAGGTGACAGCAGCAGTGTTGCCAGGAGCGGAATGGCAGCGATCCGCATCATCGTGAGAACATTGGGGATATTGAGGATCTGGTTGGGGCGGGTAGTCGTCATCAGATTCCACTTGACTGATACGACTGCATATAGGCCAGCACGCGGTTAACGTACGTGCGTGTCTCGTTGAAGGGAGGAATGCCGCCATATCTGGCAACATTGTTCAGTCCGGCGTTATAGGCAGCCAGCGCCAGAGACACATCGCCTTTAAAGGTATCCAGCAGAAAACGGAGATATTTCACGCCACCTTCCACATTATCTTTCGGATTGAAGCGGTCGGCAACCTTGAGCGATTTGGCCGTCTGGGGCATCAACTGCATCAGGCCACTGGCCCCTTTGTGGGAGAGCGCATTCGGGTTGTAGCCGGATTCGGCATGAATAACAGCCTTTACCAGCGAAGCATTTACGCCATATTTTTGTGAACAGTCCTTGATGAGCTGCTCATACTCGGCCGGGTTGACGGAACCGGCATATTTTAGTTTCGTACGCAGCTCACGGTCTTTTTTCAAGTCCCGCATGAATACCTTAAAACGTTTATCGGTGGGTGCGTCAGTAAAATGAACAATGCCTTCATCATCTTCATAGCGATAGATATCAGCGTTCGCCAGAGTGCTGACGACACAGAGACAGATCAGCAACGAACAGGAGAGTGCTCTTTTCAGCAGATATGGAGAGACGTCACAAGGCATGCCTCCAATAATCCTAAAAGAGGTCGATTTGTCAAGAGTTATTCTGATTGTATGAATCTGCTTCATTTACAGAAATCATGCTCTACGATCTGATCCGTACCCTTTTCCTCTCTACTTATCCGGTTAGAACAGTGCCTTATACAAAGTTGCAAACAAGCTCCCATCAAATATGTACACTATCAAAGCAGAATCAGGCTGCCAATAAAAAATATAATATCTCACTAGTGTCCGGAATAATTGAGTTTGTACTTCTGTAACAGCCCAAGTTCTTTGAAAAATATCAAAATTGTGCATGTCGTCGATTTCAAACGACTCTGAAGTCTGGCATCCTCCCCTGAAAACTCCGGGGGTAGGCGATGAATTCAGGCCAGATGATTTTCACCCAGGTTATGGAGGTCATGCCTCTGAAAACTTTCCATCGGTGTGTGGATCGCTATCAAGGTAATTTCAGCGTTAAGCATTTCAATTGCCTGGAACAGTTCCGAGTCATGGCATTTGCTCAACTGACCTATCGTGAAAGCCTGCGAGATACAGTAACTTGCCTTCGCTCCCAAAACAGCAAACTCTACCGGATGGGGATTAGAAGCAAGGTATCCAAAACTACTCTGACTGATGCCAACGAAGTCCGTGACTGGCGTATCTATGCCGACTTTGCCCAACATCTGATCGGAATTGCCAGAAAGCTTTATCAGAAAGAACAACTTGTCATTGATATCGAGCAGACGGTGTATGCCTTGGATGCGACGACGATCGATCTGTGTCTGTCGGTATTTCCCTGGGCTCACTTCCGCACAGCCAAGGCCGCTGTCAAGCTGCATACGCTCATTGACCACAGGGGAAACATACCGACATTCATTCACATATCAGATGGCAAACTCCATGATGTAAATGTTCTGGATGTGCTGCCAATCGAGCCTGGTTCCATCTATGTGATGGATCGTGGATACGTAGATTTTAAAAGGCTTTATCTGATTACCAGAAGTCTGGCTTTCTTTGTTACCAGAGCAAAGTCAACATTCAAATTTGAACGCATATATTCGCATCTGGTTGATAAAACTACCGGGCTCATTTGTGACCAGACGATCAAGCTGACAGTTCCGGCAACAGCGAAAAAATATCCAGACAAGCTGCGTAGAGTTAAATACCGTGATCCTGAGACCAACAAAGTTCTGGTATTTCTGACCAACAACTTTGATCTGCCAGCAAAGACCATTGCCGACCTTTACAAACAACGTTGGCAGGTGGAGCTATTTTTCAAGTGGATCAAGCAGAATCTGCGTATCAAAAGCTTTTTCGGCACATCAGAGAATGCAGTGAAAAGCCAGATATGGATTGCTGTGAGCGTCTACCTCATGGTTGCCATTATCAGGAAAAGGCTGAAAATCGAGTCAAGTCTCTACACAATTCTACAGATTTTGAGCGTGTCAGTTTTTGAAAGAACTGAGCTAAACCAGCTACTTACATTCAGTGATTACAAAAACAGCACTACTGCAAAACCTAAACAACTGAAATTATTCTGAAATTATTCCGGCCACTAGTGATGCTGAATAGTTACCAACATAGATTCAATCTGAGCTTTCTTCCGTGGATTCTCTAGATGAGAGAATTCAAAAAGTGATTTAATCTCAACACCCAATAAATTTGCTGTCTTAACCAAAAGATCGAGTGAGGGGGTAGCTTTGCCAACCTCGATACGGCTCAGATACTTCGGATCAACTCCCAGCTTTTCAGAAAGTTTTTCCTGAGAAATTTTCCGGTTCTGACGAATCTCTTTTAATCTCAACCCAAGAAGACGGTTTATCGGTTCCATAAGCTCCCCTGAATGGCTTTAGATTACGCCCACAGGAAGCTGTGATAACCAATATATAGTCCGGTATTTATTGACAATACCGTTTTTTAGGATAGGATTGGCTCCGTCCTTTCAATTCATGCTTGGTACCCAACCGAGACGATGGGACTGGTATTCATTAGGTCTGATACCTGATGGATACTGTTGTGCGTTCACGCCTATGACACGGAGGTCACAGTGCATGACAGTTGATAACGAATTTCGCCGTTGTTTTTGTCCACCAATTCCTGAAGTATTTGATGCTGTCCGTTTTCTCGACGCTGCTGTATCTGCCCACTTGCAGGGCCATAGAGATATAGCAGATGAGCTATTCCGCCTTGCAAATATTAAGGCTGTTTGGGATTGGACAGATTCTATATGGGGTAAAAATAGTCCACACGTTCAATTCAGAGAAACTCCTACTGCACCTCCAACATTACCGAAGGGTGAGCGTGTTAAAGTCCGTATGCCAACATCTAAGGAAAAGGCACACATACTTGCACGAGACGGCTATCATTGCAGATTTTGTGGCATACCTGTCATAAGATCGGAAATTCGGCGGAAAATTATTGATGAGTATCCAGATGCAATCCCTTGGGGAGGGACAAATGCTACTCAGCATGCTGCTTTTCAGGCGTTATGGGCACAATATGACCATATCTTGCCCCACGCCAGAGGTGGTAATAACGACTTAGATAATATTGTTCTAACATGCTCTGGATGTAACTTTGGCAGAATGAGCCATACGCTAGAAGAAGTCGGTCTATTAGACCCAAGATTGAGTGAACCTTATCGTAGTTCATGGGACGGATTAGAACGCTTTATTCATAAGCCAAAAATTCATGTTGTTATATCAGGGGGTATTATGGCTGAAAATCTTAATGAAGGTATGTTTGTAGAGCTTGCGCCAAAGCCAGATTACGGTCTTGGTAAAGTATTGAAGGTCAAAGGCGATAAAGCCTACGTTTTTTTCAAAAACCAGCCTGCCAGAGAGGCTATAGCATTCAAACTTGATAATAACCAGCTTACATTGTCTACAGTACAATCAGACCCCATCCTCGACAACCTACCGCCTCTTATTGAAAAAGATAACAATAAAGTTGTACTAGCCGGAAAATCAAAAAGGTGGACACTTCAACAGACAATAGATGCATTCCAAGCGAAATACCGTTTAGGCTTTCATGACCCTGCATACCTCGCTAAGCATGGGGAAAGAGATGATAAATGGGTTGCTCATGAACTTTTCATCAGCAAGTTAGGCAATAGGCAGGGACAGCAACTCATCAGTGAAGACAACATTGAAGAGGTTACATCAAGGATACAGTCCATTATCTCTAAGGCAAAGATGCTGTTGAGCTTCGAGATGATGGCAATCACCGACGCTCTCAAAAATCGTGACGCAGCAAAACGCTTTATAACCGAATTATTCAAAGTGATTGATTCGCCCGACGTTACGAGAGAAACATTTCAGCCATATATTGACTCCGTACTTGATCTCCCTCAGGAGCAAGGGAAAGCAAAAGTTTCAACATGGCCTATAGTCACATTATTACCATTCATTGCTCAGCCTGAAAGGCACATGTTTTTGAAACCAACCAATATGCAAGCTGCTGCTGATGCATTAGTATTTGATTTGCGCTATCAGTCCCAGCCAAATTGGCAGACGTATTCTGCACTGCTTGAAATGACGAGAACATACTTCGATGAGGTTAAACATCTTGGGCCAAGGGACTTCATCGACCTTCAATCATTCTTGTGGATAGCTGGGCATGAATGAAAGCGAGTGAAGGCCTTCTGTATTACCTCCCACAACCGTCCGTCGTGATCGGCGCAGGGTTTCGTGGTTATCCTGAATCAGTGCGGCCAAGGTTCGTCCATCTTCCAGAGACAGCCCCGCTTTTTTGTAGTCGGCTACTTCTGCCGCTTCATATATTTCACCGGAACCTTCAAATACAAGTTTCCGATCCAGCAAAGCCCCCTCCACAATGAACACGGCGGCACCAATGGCCTTGATTTTTGCATCCGCGCTTGTGATACCGCTTGATGACAGAAACTCCGTGACAGGGAGGCAGGCTTTCCCAAAGTATGCAAGACTGCTTCGACCTTCCCGAACGTATTGATCGAAGGTAAAATCCGGTAAACCTTCGATGAAATGCCGTTCAGCGGGTAAAGCGGTATTCTCAACGCTCATGTAGAGAGCCTTTTCCTTCATCTGCCACAGGATAGGTAACATTACCGGCATGGGATACCTGCATGATATGACCCCACGGATCACGGCATACATGACCAGTGATGGAATATTCATTGCCGCGATTGTGGAGTTGAAGAGTTCCCGTGATCCTGATCTTGGTGGCAGGGTTTTACACTCAAACCGGTCTGTACCGATCAAGCACCACAACGCACAAGATCTGAAAGCAGATGTATGCTTTTCAGACAGGACGAAGTGAGAGAGTTCCGGTAGGGGGGCAGCTCTCAGGGTGTTCAGTTCCCTGAATTTTCGGGGGTTGTTCCAGTGGTAAATCATGTAGTCGGTACATGACCGGCCTTTGATGCTCTGGGCTAACATCTGTACTATGAATTGGAGAACCTTCAGCTCCCCGACCTTTTTTCTCCACACCTTGCTTCTGGTAGCAATCAACGTGAAGGCTATTGCGTCCACCCCACCAAGCCCCACATCTTCAAATGCATCCTGCCTTCCCGGACATTGTAACGAGGAATTTGCTATTGATTCAATAAACATAGACCATTAGAACGTTTTCTCCTTGACTTTTCATCGTTACATATTGTTTTATGTGTAACGATGATTGAGGG
>Ga0172373_10005035_pt1 | contig 18311 bp, 10 predicted proteins | sample Lak10m_2_FD_114546 | JGI IMG/M metagenome (GOLD analysis project Ga0172373, IMG submission 114546) | Freshwater microbial communities from Kabuno Bay, South-Kivu, Congo - kab_092012_10m | ecosystem: Environmental > Aquatic > Freshwater > Lake | place: Democratic Republic of the Congo...
GAATGTGAAATGGCGAAACGCAAGCTTGAGATTGCTTAAACTGGTTTTATCCTCTTATAAATGAATTTTTGTCATTTACTGGGCACAAAATATATCCGACTGTATGCGCCCTTGGATCCAAGGATTCATATCCCCTTTTTAGACTGTTACCTCAGTGACCTGGGCTGAAGTATTATTTTTATCATTGCCAATTTACCACCTCACAACCGCAATCGGATCTGTCCGGCGGGGTACATATCTGGTATACGGATCTAAATTTTGTTTAAGAATGTAGGCGGCACTAAAGCCTGAAACGAGTAACTATTACTGTAATGGCAAACAAAACAGGATATGTCTAAGAGGGTGGTGATTTTTTTCAAGGTATTACACGCAGTAAATCACACCATGAAAATCCGCCCATCAAAGGTGGATTTTCATGGTATCATAGTACTATGATTTCTCGAACCTCCTTGCAAAATACAATTCAACGCAAATTGGAAGCCAATCGTGTTGTTGGGATGATTGCGCCTCGCCAATGCGGTAAAACGACCTTGGCTAGACAATTTGTCCCCCCCATGTCGGCAAACTATTTTGATCTAGAAGACCCTTTTAGCCTTGCAAGGCTCGACCAACCCATGACAGCCCTGCAAGATTTACAGGGACTGGTAGTTATTGATGAAATTCAGCGCCGACCGGAACTTTTTCCTGTTTTGCGAGTTTTGGCAGACCGGACTCCTTTGCCAGCCCGCTTCCTGATTTTGGGTAGCGCATCACCTGAATTATTGCGGCAATCATCCGAGTCGCTAGCCGGACGAATTTCAATTATCCAAATGAGCGGATTCAGCCTGGAGGAAGTGGGTGCAGAATCACAAAACCTGCTCTGGCGGCGCGGGGGGTACCCACTGTCATTTACCGCTTCCAATGACAATACCAGCCTGGAATGGCGTAAGGATTTTGTTCTCACATTTTTAGAACGGGATGTTCCGCAGTTTGGATTCAATATTCCATCCACCAGCTTGTTCCGTTTTTGGAGTTTACTGGCCCACTATCACGGGCAAGTCTGGAATGTGGCTGAGGCCGCCCGTACCCTGAGCGTTGGCGAAACAACTGCCCGTCGTTATATTGATTTGCTCCAAGACCTGTTCATGGTACGGCTACTCCAACCCTGGTATGCAAACCTGGGCAAACGGCAAGTTAAAACACCAAAAGTTTATATCCGTGATACGGGTTTATTGCACTATCTGTCTGGAATTCGCACCGAACAGGAACTGCTCCTGCATCCGCGCAGTGGTGCATCTTGGGAGGGTTTTGTCATTGAAGAAGTCATTAAAGCCACCGTACCGGATCAGGTTTATTTTTGGGCAACCCACTCGGGGGCAGAACTCGACTTGCTCTTACTAAAAAATGGCAAGCGTATCGGAGTGGAATGCAAACGCGTAGACGCTCCACATCTGACACCTTCCATGCGCACAGCGCTAACCGATTTGAATTTATCAAAATTGCTGGTGATTTATCCCGGACCGCACAGCTATCCACTGGCAGAAAATATCCATGCCACTCCATTAGCACACTTGGTCAATAAACCGAGTAGCCTCATGGAGTAAAAAGAGTATCCTGGTCAAAGATATTATCGCTAAATAACCACTGTATAACTACCCCAGCGGGGCACATATCTGGTATACGGGTATAAATTCCGTCCTCAAAATTTTGTACCCGCCAAATAGAGAATAAAAATCTAAAAACGAATAAACACCCCCGCGTATAGGGGTGTTTTCGTTTAAAACATTCCCGTAAACAATCAATCCATTTTTTGCTATCTACCGACAGTCTGCCAGATCCCAGAGCCTGCCTGCTTTATACTGATCCTGTCAATTCATTACTTCAGGCAGGTTCCTATGCAGAATCTTTCAACCGTTCTAGATCAAACCACATGGGGAATCCATCTCAACTCCAAGGGGCACTTCGCCTCCCCACCGAACCCTCCCTCCTGGCTTAATCAACTTCAGCAGCAAGATTGGCAACTGCGAGGAGTTGTCCTATGGCATGCAGATCATCGCATTGTTACTCATATACATGCAAGTTATGCACTTGAACTTCTTGAGCATCTGCAATGGAATGATGAATGGAAGTCCAAAGGCTTGGTGGTTGGTTCACCAACCTTCCAACTTTCAAGCAATAATGAAAACACCCCACCAACAAAGGCGGGAGGAGAGTTGGTACTGAAAAACCAAATAGAGCTTAACGCAGATCAAGTTCAGACTATTTTTGAATTTCTCTCAACACGGGAGGGTTCGTTGAAACGCATTTCAGTGTATGACAAAGAAAATGCAAAACAAGCCCTAAACAAAGTTTTTCGGCTTATTGCTGCTTATGGGAGAAAAGTGCGGGAAAGAAAAGGAGACAGAGAACTGATTGAGAACAGTGAACCGAAAATCATACCAACCTCGATCCCACGCGGCAGATATTTCACGGTTTATCAGGCTGCACAGGTTTGCCAAGTCACGTCAAAACAGATAAGAGCCTGGATCCGCAACGGTAAACTTGAAGCGTTCGATTTGCCAGGATTGGGAAACATCATTGAGGCTCGAAAGCTAATCGAATTCTTGGATCGAAAAAATTCGGAGTCCAACTTGTTGCTGCATTGAATCCCTACGTATGTGGGTATTATATGAATCTGCACAACAACGCTATATCAGGTATGCTAGAATTAGGTAAATTTTATCGATATTTGCGATCGTTTAGCTTGAGGTCTTGATTGGATGAAATGCTCTAATTGTCAAACGAGTAATCCAGACGAAGCGAAGTTTTGCATGAATTGCGGGGCGTCTCTTACAGCGGCTGTTCATGCAAACGATGGGGAAAGTAATAACGTCCAAGCAAAAAACCAATCCCTGGATAAATTTATTCCGCGCGAATTGATGACCAAGTTTGAAGCCGCCCGCGCACAGGATGCGATGGTGGGAGAGCGGCGCGTCATCACCATGTTGTTTTGCGATGTAAAAGGGTCAACAGCTGCCGCTGAAAAAGTGGATCCTGAAACCTGGACGGATATTATGAATGGCATTTTTGAATTCATGATCCGTCCCGTTTATAAATATGAGGGCACGGTTCCACGATTGATGGGCGATGCGATCCTGGCTTTCTTTGGCGCGCCGATTGCACATGAGGATGATCCACAGCGCGCGGTTTTGGCTGGGTTGGAAATTCAAGAGGGGATTAAAGAATACACGGAAGAAATCCGCGTCAAGCATGGGCTTGAGTTTGGTCTGCGAGTTGGAATTAATACAGGCTTGGTTGTTGTCGGCGCAATCGGCTCGGACTTGCGTATGGAATATACAGCGATAGGAGATGCGATCAATCTCGCGGCGCGTATGGAGCAGACTGCCGTACCTGGAACAGTTCAAATCTCAGATGAGACCTATAAATTGGTTGCGCCGTTCTTCGACTTCGAAGCATTGGGAGAAGTTGAGGTGAAAGGCAAAGCCACACCGATCAAGACTTATCGTCCGCTGGGGGTGAAAAAGAGTCCAGGGCATTTGCGCGGACTCGATGGACTAACCTCTCCTTTGGTCGGGCGAGATGCGCAGTTGGGTTTGCTTAATAAGCAGATGAAGCAACTGCAAATCGGAGCAGGATCAATTGTCGCTGTGATTGGCGAAGCGGGGCTTGGGAAGTCCACTTTGATCGCAGAATTGAAAAAGTCAAACGATGGATTTACCTGGCTGAGGGGCGACGCAATATCCTATGCGCGTTCGGTCAGTTATTTTTCGTGGCGGCAGATCATCCGCCAATCCATTGAAGCGCGGGAGGAAGATTCGCCTAGCGAAGTGCGTCACAAATTATCTTATGTTTGTGATTGCTGCACATTGCCTGGCGGCGATATTCCATTTTTGGAAGCCATGCTCGCTGTGGAAAGTGAAGAAAGTTTGGAGATCGTTGCGGGCTTTCAGGGTGAAGCGCTGGTTCAAAGAATGGTGGAGGCTGTGCGGGGATATTTGTGCGGCTTGGCAAAGGAAGGCGCGCTTGCGATCGTGTTTGACGACCTGCATTGGGCAGACGAAGCTTCGCTGAATTTATTGCTCAGCCTTGCAGACTTGACCGATACGCAACCGATATTGTTCCTTTGCATGTTGCGACCTGATAAAACCGCCGCGAGTTGGGATGTGGTTAACAAGATTCAACAAAAAACAGCGGCACGCTATCACTCCGTTGCACTTGAACCTTTGCATGAAGAACAAATTGACCTGTTATTATCCAACTTGTTGGGTGTGAAAGACCTGCCAAAAAACATGCGGGCTATGATCGCTGAAAGAGCAGGCGGCAACCCGTTTTTCATTGAAGAATTAATTCGTTCCCTGATCGAAACAAGACAGATTGTTAGAGAGAACAGTCATTGGCGGGCGGTGAGGGAAGATGCAAAAATATCTCTCCCCGACACATTGCGCGGTGTGCTGGGCGCCCGCATTGACCGTTTGCCTGAACTGTCAAAACACGTTCTGCAAAATGCGGCGGTGATCGGGCGTTCATTTGACTTGCGCGTTTTAAAACAACTGACCAGTTTGAATGGTAATTTCGATTCGCAAATTCACTATTTACAGGAAGCAAGTTTGGTCGAACCGTTCCGTGAGGAATATGCGTTCAGGCATGTATTGATTCAGGAAGCGGCGTACGACTCAATTTTGATCAAGAAACGCGCGGAACTCCATCGGCACATCGGCGAGACGCTGGAAGAACTTCACACAGATCGCGTTGAAGAGTTTGCGCCGCTAATCGCCTATCATTTTTACTCCGCACAAGATGATCGATCGCTCAAATATGATCTGCTGGCAGGCACGAAAGCAGCGCGGCTCTATGCAAACGCAGAAGCCGCGACTCATTTTAGCCGCGCGTTGGAAGTGGCAAAACGGATCGGGAACGATAATGGGTCTATCGCCAAACTTCACACACAGCTAGGGTCCGCATTGGAATTGAGCGGACGCTATGAGCAGGCTTTGCAAAATTACGAATCGATGCAGGCATTTGGACGAGAACAGGAAGATGCATCCATCGAAATGTCTGCACTGATGGCGAAGGCAACCATATATTCGACATATACAAATCTGCATGACCCCGCATTGAGCGAACAGGCACTGATTCAGGCGCTCGAGCTTTCCAATAAAATTGGCGACCGCACCGCGCAGGTCAAACTAAATTGGAATCTGATGCTCACGTATTTATTTTCGAGCCGCGTTGAAAAAGCCCGCATCCATGGCGAACTGGCTTTGCCATTGGCGCGTGAATTGAAGAACGATGAGCAGCTCGCGTTTGTATTGAATGATCTGTGCCGTGTCTACGTCTGCCTCGGAAAATTCAGCGAGGCGCATGTGCTCGTACACGAGGCACAGACATTTTGGCGTGCCTTGGATAATCAAGCCATGCTGGCAGATAGTTTTGGCTCACAAACCGAGGCATACTTCAATGACGGGAATCACGCGAATGCGTTGGAATGCGCCGCCCAGGGTTTGCAGATCAGCATGAAGATCGAGAACGCGTGGGGTAAAGCCTATAACCGCATGTTGATGAGCTATGTTTATTTCGACTTGGGTGAGATTGGGCGCGCGATTCAACTTGCCAGTGAATCGATCAGTGAGGGAGATCAGGCTGGCTTGATCGCAAGCTCGATCAGCCTGCGCGCCGAAGTGGGCTGGTTCTTTGGATATTACGGTGCGCTCGAAAAGGGATTTGAACTTGCCGAACGCGCCTTTGAAATTTCAAATCAACAACCCGATTTCAAATCATTCCCGCAGGCGGTTCTTGTGCGCCTGCATCTTATGAATGGCGACCTTGGATCGGCGCAAAAAGTTGCAGGCGCAGAACCGCTCAAACCCATCACTATTCCCTATGCGCGTTTCATGATCGTTGTTTGCCTTGCAAATATAGAACTCGTGCTTGCGCAGAAAAACTATGAACAAGCGCTTACCTTTGCGGATGATCTGCTGGCACAGGTAACCCCTCTCGTCCGCGTTGACATTCCGTATATTCTCGCCCGCAAGGGAGATGCATTAATGGGATTAAATCGACTGGACGAAGCGCATCGAATCTTAACCGAAGCCTGCTTCTACGCCGAGAAGTTTGGTTCGGTGCATCATCTTTGGTCGTGCCTTGCCAATCTCGTCGAGGTTCAGTCCATGCTGGGGCAAACTGTCGAAGCTGAAGAAAATAAAAAGAAGGCAGGCGCAATCGCAAAATGGATTGCCGACGATCTGCAAAAAATTGGACTCTCTGATTTGTTTCTGAACCTGCCTCGAGTTAAGAAATTGATGTGATAAATTCGTCCTCCCGAAGGACAGGTTCATACAAGGAGAATATTGAATCGCCTTGCTACTTTATTAAACATCCGCACCGATGAAAGGCGACTCGTCTTTTTAGTCGCCATCCTCTTTGCCTGCATCCAGGCGGGACAAGGCATGGGTGACAATGCGGCATCGGCGTTATTCCTCTTGCGCTACGGCGTAGACTTTCTGCCGTACATGTATCTTTTTCTGGGGGCGTTGACGTTTATCACCACGCTCGCCTATTCCGCCGCGCTTGGACGCTTGGACAAAGGTAAATTCTTTTCAACGCTGATCGCTATTTTTATTGGCTTGTTAATTATTGAGCGCGCCGCAATCCTCTTTCCATTTCCGCTTCTGTACCCCGTATTATGGCTGACGGTCAACGGCATCAGCATGATCCTTGGCACCTTTGTCTGGAATATCGCGGGCGAAGTCTGCGATGCGCGTCAGGCGAAACGTTTATTCCCTTTGTTCACCAGTGCAGGCATTCTTGGAAGTGTCATCGGCAATGCGGTCACTGGCGTGATCGCCCGTCTGCTTGGCACGGATAACCTGCTTCTTTTATATGCAATATTGCTCGGCATTTCATTCTTTCTCACACGCGCAATTGCAGGCGCATATTTTCAAAAAACAAAATCATATAAAGAGAAATCGAACCTGTGGAACGATCTGCGGGCAGGCTTTGATTTTGTGCGCGTCTCGCCCTTGATGCGGCTGATCGCATATTCATCTGTTTTATTTTCGGTCTTATTTTTCGCGGTTTCATTTCCGTTCAGCAAAGTTGTCACCGACTCATTTTCAGACGAAGCGGGCGTGGCAGGCTTCTTCGGTCTCTTCAATAGTATTACCACCGCTTCGACATTTCTTGTTTCGCTCTTCCTTGCCAGTCGTATTTATACGCGCCTCGGCATCATCAACGGCGTGTTTCTCATGCCGCTTACGTATATTTTTTCCTTTGCGGTTTTTGCAGGCTTTTATAATTTGAACGGCGCTGCAGTTGCGCGTTTTGCACAACTGGTCATTCTTTCGGGCATCGCAGGCACAGCCTGGAACGCGTTGTTCAATGTTGTGCCTTCACAAAAACGCGGGCAGGTGCTGGCGTTCAACAACGGTGTCCCTTCTCAAATTGGCGTCGCGCTTTCGGGTGTTCTGCTCATCGTTGGGGAACAACTCCTCACCGTCCAACAAATTTTTTTGATGGGCACCGTCCTTGCCTTTGTATGTGGCGTATTCATCTGGCGAATGCGCAAGGCATATGCTCAAGCCTTGGTGGATGCACTGCAAGCGGGGCGACTTGAAGTATTCAGCGCGTCCCAATCTTCTTTCAGCGGATTTCAAGGTGACGCCGCTGTGCTGGATGTTGCCATACGAGCCTCGCAGGATGCAAAACCCACCACGCGCCGACTCGCCGCTGAAATGCTGGGACGAATGCAATCGGACTCAGCTATCCCGCACCTGACCCGCCTCCTCTCCGACCCCGAGCCTGCTGTGCGTACTTCGGCAGTTTCCTCGCTGGGAGCTTTGTGTGCAGACTCCGCGGTCAACGAAATCAGTCTCCTGCTCGATGATGCGGATGAGCATGTGCGCGAAGAAGTGTTGACGGTTATCTCGAAACTGAAAGTAGTAAACCCGTCTGACTTGGTCACAAAAATCTCTGACATGATGCTCAAAGATCCATCCCTGTCAGTGCAGACAAAAGCTATCGTCGCATTGACCAGGCTTGGAGTTGTGAATGAAGCGGTTTCAAATCTGATTCCACGCCTTAATTCTCAAAATTCTCATACCCGTATTTCTGCCTTAGCGACAGTCGTTGAAATCGCACCCTTTTTGAATTCTTCTTTCGACATCCAGCCTATTCTATCTTCTCTTGAAGATTCATCTGCGCTCATCCGCCGCGCTGCCGTCTCTGCGCTTGGAAAATTGAAAGACGAATTGCTCAGCAAGATATTGGTCAAATATTTAACTGACGCTGATGAAGGTGTTCGTAAAACAGCTTCAGAAAGCTTGCGCCATCGCAGCGATGAAAGCCGTGTCCTTGTGCTTGAAGTTATTGAAACGGATAACTCTGCAATAGATTCAGCCCTAGATGCTCTCGCTCCAGGGAAGCCTGAATCGCTTGCTCCGCTTCGAGATTATGCCAAACGCGAGACTGTTCAAGCGCGAATATTACGGAACCAATCTGCCAGCCTTCCATCATCAGGGCGCGCCGCTGGTTTCCTGCGCAATTACCTGAGTGTACAAGCATCGCTGTGCGAAGGTCGGCTGATTAAAACGGTTGGTTTGTTTGGTGATACACGTACGATGGACCTTGTCCGCAAAAGTATGAGCGGGACGAATATCGAAAACCGCGCCGCCGCCCTCGAAGCATTAGATACCATCGGCGATAAACAACTTGCGAAAAGTGTTGTTTCTCTTTTGGAAGAGGAACCGCAACCGCTCGACCCATCCGATGTACTTGCGAACTTGTTGAAAAGTACAAATCCCTGGTTTCGAGTTTTGGCGATCCGTTCCACATCCGAACTCGGCTTGCGCGAATTTATTCCATTATTGCATCAATTGAAATCAGGCTCAGATGTACTTCTGCGCGAAGCCGCGCTCGAAGCATTAACCCAGTTTGGCGAGGAGAAACCCATGGACACTCTAAAGACTGTTTCCATCCTGGAGCGTATTCTGTTGCTGCGTGAGATTCCCATCTTTGCAGACCTTTCTCCTGAAGACTTAAAACTTGTGGCTGAAACCGCGCGTGAAGAATGGCATCCGCAAAATACAGTCGTCTTTCATCAAGGTGCTGATGGCAATATGATGTTTGTGATCGTCGAAGGACAATTGCTTGTCCTAAGGTCAGTGAATGGAACCGAGCAAATATTGGCGCAGCGCGGCTCAGGTGATTTCGTCGGCGAGATGGCGATCATTGAATCTGCACCACGTTCGGCAACGCTTCGCACTCAAACGGATGTCCGCGTACTGGCGATTGATGGCGAAACCTTCAAAGGGATTTTGCGCGAACGCCCTGATGTTTCATTCGCAGTAGTGCGCAGCATCTCACGCAGGTTGAGGGAAATGGGAGTGTAACAGCCATACGTTCGTTTTGTTACAAATGGTATGCTTATTTTTCAAAGTTGCACAAAAATCTGCCCAGCGGGGCATATATCACGTATATGGGTATAAATTCAGGCCTCAAAATTTTGTACCCGCCAAATAGAGAATAAAAATCTAAAAACGAATGAACACCCCCACGTATAGGGGTGTTTTCGTTTAAAACATTCCCATAAACGATCTATCCACTTTTTTCTATCTATCGACAGCTTATCCAATCCTAGACTCTGCCTGCTTTATACTGATCCAGTCAATTCATCACTACAGGTAGTCCATAAGAAGTCTTGGCGGGGAGCGAAGAGATCCATTCCATACATCTGGCGGAGGCATTGCAATACAGACCATAGTTGACACACGGCACATCTGATGAGGAAAAAGAGGAATTAAGTCACTGTCAGGGTGTATGATCATATAACTTATAATAGTTGTATGGCTACACAAATCTTAGCCACAAAACTGTACATCCCACCACCTCGTCCTGAAGTTGTTTCCCGACCACGCCTGTTCGGGCGGTTGAGTGATATCTTGAATCGCAAGTTAACACTCATCTCAGCCCCTGCTGGCTTTGGTAAAACCACTCTTATCAGCGAATGGATTGCCGGTTGTGGAGAGTCTGTCGCCTGGCTGGCGCTGGACGATGGGGACAACGACCCAGTCCGCTTCATTTCTTATCTGATAGCGGCATTACAAACCATCAAGGCAGGACTCGGCGAGGGGGTATTGCAAACACTCCATGCTTCGCAGCACCAACAACCGCAAGTTGAAATGGTTTTGACGACTCTGCTCAACGAAATTTCCGTAATCCCCGATCACCCTTCGACACGTGGCGCCAAGCAGTCACAGTCAAAGCAAGGTTTCATCCTCGTCCTTGACGACTATCATGTCATTAACTCCAAGTTGGTTGACGAAGCTCTAACTTTCCTGATCGAGCACCTGCCACCGCAGATGCATTTGGTCATTGCCACACGTGAAGATCCAGCCCTGCCATTGGCGCGTTTGCGTGTACGCGGTCAACTGACCGAGATACGCGCTGCCGATCTGCGATTCACCTCTGCTGAAGCCGCCGAATTCCTCAACCATGTGATGGGATTGAACCTTTCTGATGGAAATATCGCCGCACTGGAAGCCCGCACCGAAGGCTGGATCGCCGGTTTGCAATTGGCGGCGCTTTCCATGCAAGGGCATCAAGATTCCGCCAGCTTTATAAAATCTTTCACTGGCAGTCACAGATTTGTGCTCGACTATTTGATCGAAGAAGTTTTGGGACACCAGTCAGAAAAGATACAGGCTTTCCTGTTGCATACGTCCATTCTTAACCGGATGTGCGGCTCACTATGTGATGCTGTTCTGCTCGACCCCTCCACTTCGGGTCAGGAAATTCTTGAACTACTCGAACACACCAACCTGTTCATCGTCCCCTTGGATAATGAACGGCGTTGGTATCGTTATCATCACCTGTTTGGCGATCTGTTGCGCCAGCAACTGGGTAAAACCCATGAAGTTCCCGAATACCACATGCGCGCCAGTGCGTGGTATGAAGCTAACAACGACTTGCCCGAAGCCTTCCAGCATGCTCTTGTAGCAAATGATTTTGAACGAGCTGCACATCTGGCTGAAATCGCGTGGCAGGGCATGGAACGGAATTTCCAAACCCTTGCTTGGCTTGGCTGGGTGAAAAAACTACCGGATGCGACTATCTGCACTCATCCCTGGTTATGTGTCCAGATTGGGTGGGCGTTTTCGGACGTCGGCGAGTTGGAACCCAGTGAAACGTATCTGCAAAACACCGAGCAAGCACTGGCGGGCAAAACGGATCAGGAGGAGTTCAAGTCGATACCAGGGACGATTGCGCTGATCCGCGCGGGGAACGCTCAAATAGATGGCGATCTGGCTGAAACGGTGAGATATGCCGAGCTGTCCGTTCAACTTGCGCCCGAGAATGATTCGTTAACTCGCGCCCAAGCCGCCATCACATTGGGGTTTACCCGTTGGGCAACTGGGGATGTCGAAGCCTCGCTACATGCCATGCAAACCTGGGTGGAAAACATGCACAAATTAGGCAACCAAATGTATGTGCTTGCCAGCGCCTTTGTTGTGGCAGATATGCAAGTGATATTGGGTCGTCTGGACGAAGCTGAAAAGACCCTTCGGCAAACCATACAAAAAGCGGAGGCGTTTGGTCACGAAGCAGAAGCGGTTACCGCTCATCAACATCTGGGGTTGGCGATGATCGCCCATGAACGCGGCGATGACATTGTGGCGACACAACACCTGCAAACCGCCGCCGAACTGGGTCAGCGTTCGACTTTGATAGACTGGACTCATCGCTGGAATCTAGCACAAGCCCGCCTCAAAGAATCGGACGGGGAGTTTGATTCTGCCCTTCAATATTTGGACAACGCTCAGAGAGGTTACGTCAAAAACCCGATTCCCATCCTGCAACCGATCGCGGCTCACAAGGCGCGCGTCCATCTCAGACATGGACGATTGGACAAAGCTCAGGCTTGGGTGCGCGAACGCAGCCTCTCGGTCAGGGATGAGGCGAGTTATCTCGGCGAGTACGAACATCTCATCCTGGCACGGGTGCGTCTGGCGGAAAGCGACTTCAATGGTGTCGATCAATTGCTCGAACGCCTGCTGACATTGGCAGAGTCGCAAAAACGGACGGGAAGCATAATTGAAATCCTGTTGACGCAGGTGCTTGTTTTTCAGGCGCAGGGCGATCAACCCCAAAAGTTTGCGACACTGGAACGTGCGTTGAATTTGACCGAGCCAGAAGGCTACATCCGCGTATATGTGGACGAAGGCAAATCGATGCAATTGTTGATTTCTGAATTTAGATCGAAGATTGTGATGCGCCCACATCCTTTGCTTGGGTATGTTGACCGAATTTTGACTTTCTTCCCGCAACAAGGGGAAGACATCCAATCCAAAGTCATACATCCAAAATCTGAAATCGCCGACCCATTGAGCGAACGCGAACTGGAAGTCCTCAACCTGCTCCGCAGTGAATTGAGCGGACCTGAAATTGCCGAACGATTGATCGTATCACTCAACACCTTGCGCACCCACACCAAAAATATTTTCAACAAACTGGGGGTCAAGAACCGACGATCAGCCGTCCGCCGCGCCGAAGAACTCGATCTGTTCTAGTTTTCTGAAACTCTCTCCAACCCGACTCCAGCCTCACCCGCTGGAGTTTTTGTTTTCCGCTCAATCACCACCTCAATCACATCATCTGGTGATGACGTCTCACTACATCCAACGGTATCGTTCGGGCACATTAACCGAGAGAAAACAATGATTGATAAGCCGCCCACAAATATTCAGTTCTACCAAATCCGTCTCAAGGGACATCTGGATGCCCAATGGACGACATGGTTGGACGGCTTGAACATCACACTGGAAGAAGATGGAACCACGCTTCTTTATGGACCTATAGCTGATCAAGCCGCCCTGCACGGATTGCTGCGAAAAGTGCGCAACCTCGGAATGCCCCTCGTCTCGGTTGTTCCAGCCCAATCCAATCGTTCTGAACAAGGAGAAACAATAGCTATGAACACAACCCCTGCAAAAAAGATCGACACGAAAGCCCTGCTCTCCACTCTCTGGATCGTAGTCATGATCAACATGCTGAAAGCGGACATACTTTCGCTGAATATCCCCGGCGCGGCGGAAGAAGTGGCAAGAACATCCGCCAGCACGGGCGCATCCATTCCTCAACTGATGTTGATCGGCGCGATTATGGGGCAACTCGGCATTGCCATGATCATCCTGTCCCGCGTGTTGAAGTATAGAATCAACCGCTGGGTCAATATCGTCGTGGGCATTATCACCATTGCCTATATCTGGGGCGGCATGGCGTCCTACCCACACTACATCTTCATCGCCAGCGTCGAGACCTTGTGCCTACTGCTTATCATTTGGTTTGCCTGGAACTGGCACAATATCGAAGTTTGATCAATCTATGTCATGTCATTGCGAGCGCATGTTGCGAAGCAATCTCTTCACTGAGACAGGGGATTGCTTCGGGAAGAGCACCCTCGCAATGACAGAAACGAAAAAAGGAGTAAAACATGAAGACCCTGCAAAAATCTGGCGGTATGGCCGCCCTGTATATGGCAACTGCTCACCTGATCGGAATCGTTATCTTTCTAGCCATTCTGGACTATCTCAACATCACCGATCCGGCTCAAAAGCTCGCCATGAATATCGAAAAACAGACAGTCATCTTCTCGACCAACTTGATCATGTACGTGCTCTTCGGTTTTGCGCTGATCGTCCTGTCGCTGGCTCTGTATGAGCGCATGAAATCTGGAGCACCTGCGCTCATGCAGGTGGGGACTGCAATTGGGATTATCTGGGCTGGCTCGCTGATCGCCAGCGGCATGGTCGCCAATGCCGGGCTTGCCACTGTTGTCACGCTCCATGCCAAAGACCCTGCTCAGGCTGTTTTGACCTTTCAGGGAATTGAAACGGTCGCAAACGGGCTGGGTAATGCCAACGGCGAAATCCTCGGCGGCATGTGGACCCTGCTGGTCAGCCTCGCCGCGTTGCGAGCTCGCGGGCTTCCCAAAGCATTGAATATCCTCGGCTTGTTGGTTGGCACGATTGGCATTATCACGATCATCCCCGCGTTGACCGATTTCACGGGACTCTTTGGCATCGGCCAGATCGTCTGGTTCATCGGGCTGGGGATCGTGCTTTTGCGCAGTAATTCGCGCGCGACGGCGTAGACAGTTTCTAGGGCTCAAATGAAAACATATCGAAAGACGGCAACTCTCGTGGGATTTGCGTTCTTGTTCTCCAACATTGCCTTCATCCTTGGAACCATCGTGTTGGTGGAAGCGATCCTCAGTTCCCCCAACCATCTCAGCCTAATCTCCACAAACAGGACACAGGTGGTGCTGGGCGTACTTTTCAGCTTTGCCAATGGATTGGCTTATGTCGGGATTGCCACACTTCTATTCCCGATCCTGAGACCGCGTTTTGAAAGTCTGGCTCTGGCATACGTCGGTTTCAGGCTGGTTGAATTCATCACCCAGATACTGGCTGACATCAGCCCTCTCGCGCTGTTGACTCTCGCTGAAAGCACAAACCAGACCGGCACATTACAGGAGTTGGGAGCATTACTGCTCGCTGGGCGTTTCTGGGCGTTTCAAATGCTCAATCTAATCTTCAGTTTTAGTGCCTTGTTACTTTACTTTATGCTGTTTCGCATAAGACTGATTTCCGGGTTCATCTCCATTTGGGGGTTGATCGCGGCGGCGCTGGTACTGTCCAACACGGTGCTCGGCTGGTTCAACCCGGTTTTGGGCGAAACCCTCGGAATGGTCACTGGATTGCCTATGCTTTTGAACGAGGTATTCCTGGGCACCTGGCTGATCGTACGCGGATTTAATCCATCAATCCCGGCTACCGAACCTGCTGGGTAACTTGTATTGGAGGCTTGAAATGAAAGCCAGCGTTCACCCACTCGATATTTTTCTACATTGTGATAGACGTAGACTACCTGTAATCCTTGCACAATTTGACAGAACAGGTTCTTTAATTTTATCTTTGCGCCAGATCAAAGAAAAATAAAAAAAATTCTGGGATAATCAGATAAAATGATCTGGAGAAAAAATGAAAAAAATATATTTCCTCTTGTTGATCTTGGCTCTGATAATTCCCGGAGTCGCTGCGCGTGCCGACGGCGAATTTGACTACATTGTTATCAAAGGACCAGGCATTACGGGCGATATCAATGTATCCAACCCCGTCCTGACGCAGGATATTTATACCTTTGCTGACTTTTCAAAAGGCAGCGTCAACCCACCCACGGACCCCGGGCAGGGCTATCAGATCGTGCGGATGCATGCCGATGGCAGCAAAGGCATTCCCTACGATCAACTGCATTACTATCCATACACTGGATATGTGTACTATGACGGAATTGTCAACGGCTTTTCTCAGGATGGCAGCAAATGGTATATCGCCAACCCCGAGATCGAAGAGCCATTCCGTGCCATTCTTGCTGAAGACGCGCGGCTTACATGGATTCCCTTTGGGGTGTTGGCCGTTCTGTTGATCGGCTTTTTTGCAGCGTATCAAATGAAGCCGAAATAATCAAATTAAAACAAAAGAGGAGCGCATGGTTTTGCCATGCGCTCCTCTTTTGTTTAAGTGTCTATCGCACGATCACCATGTCACTTTTGTCATCGTAACTAAACACCACAACCTGCCCCATTTTCAAATCAAGCGTATCGGAGTACACCACACGATACTCATTTTCATCGTCCTTCAAGCGCATTTCAATTTGATGTGAACCTGCTGGAATGGAAAGAAATTCAAGCGCCGAAATGCGCCCGTTGCCGCCAATGCCTGAGGGCTGATACGTCTCCTCCAAAATCGTTTCGCCATCCATCACAACGATCACGCTCACCGGATAATGCTCGCCGCCAAAAATCTTTTCGGCGTCTGCGCCTTCGGGCAGGGTCATGCCTTCGGGAATTGCCGCAACCGAAATCTTGCCCTTTAAATCCAAAGCGATGCGAATGGCAGAGCCATCGGCAGAAGCCATGCCCGAAGGAATATCCAACGGGATGGCAAGCGCAAAAATGCCAAATAGCAAAAGCGTTCCGATCAACGCGCTGATGATGGATGGAAAAAGTTTATTGCGTTCCTTCACGGGCGGCAAAACAGGCGCGGACTTCTTCGCCTGCGTTTCGCTGCGATGCAAATCATTCAGAAAATTCAACACCGTTTTTGAATTTCCAGGCGTCGTCTCCAGCCAATGCACTTCCTTTGTCACCAGCGCGGGGCGCGAAAACAGGCGGTTCAAAATCCAATGCGCGTCTTCGCGATACACGCCGTCATCGTACGGATGAGAAAGCAGAACGACATCGCGCGCGCCTGCGGTGTGCAGAGATTTGATCCACTCGATATTGACCGCGCTGATACTTGGCAAGACCGCCGTGATGACGCGCGCCGCTTCTTTCTCACCGCCGATAGTTGCCACAGCGACAGGAATATATTCTCCGCTGATATTTAACTCCGCTGGCAAGCCGCCCAGCGCTTCATCTCTGTGACTCGCAAACAAAACAGTAACGGGACTGCCATTTTGTTTTTCTTGTGACAATGCGCCTTTAACCGCGCCAAATACCTGCTCGCCGTTGTAACCGCCTTTTAGGTCAATCGCATCCGTAGGACATGCGCCCACGCAGATTCCGCAGCCTGTGCATTGCGCTCCATTGATGATCGCGAGTTTGTGATAGCCAGAAGAATCATTGCGGTCATTCATACGGATCGCGTCGAACGGACATTCGGCGTAGCAAATGTTACAGCCAGTACACTTTGGATCGGTAACAGCAGCAGGTCCCGGGTTACGTCCAGAGGCGAGCCAGGGGAGCAGGAACAAACTTCCACCGACGAGAATCGCCAGTCCCCAAAAAATCAAATTGCCCCATAAATCAATCAAGGGCAGAAATCCTAAATAGAACGCATCCATTGGAGCGGATTGAATCAGTTGCGATAGATCGGCAGGCAAAGCGGATTGAGCAGGTTTCAAAAGTGACAAGACCACCAGCCCCACCACCGCCTGAATGCTGACCCAGCGCGGCGACCACCAACGCTCACGCGAGAGCCTGAGACTGTGAATGTAAATGCCAAGAAAACCAGTAAGCGGAATGAAGACGTGCAAAAAGATAATGATGACGAAATTGGAGAACGTGCGCGAGGCAAGATCAGGCGCGACATAGGTAAGCCCTGATGAGCCTGCCAGATATTCCATCATGTATTCGGTCATCCATTGCGCGCGCTGATCCCAGATGAGCCAATAGCCCATCGTACCTGTTAACCAGACCATCGCGAGCATGATCCAGCCGCTCGTCCACGCCAGCCAGCGTTGACCTGAGAAACGGTCACTGACCAACATCTTGAGCATGTGCAAAACGATCAGCACGATCATGCCATCGGATGCGTAGCGGTGCATACTGCGCATGAGCGAACCGAACCAGGTAGAGTCAATTTTCTCAACGGTCTGATAAGCGACATCCAAGCCGGGGCGGTAAATGAGGGTGATGTAAATGCCCGTACCGATCAGCACGATCAACATGAAAATCGTCAATGTGCCGAGATGATAAAACGGATTGAAATCTGATTTTGTAAAACGATTGATAAAGCCTTCGAATTTTGCCCACAGTTTTTCGAAAGCGCGGAGGAGTTTACGTTCTGCGTACGGGTTGTAATTTATCATTGATTCCTTTTTGACCACAAAGGGTCACGAAGTGTCACAAAGGTTTTCTTAGTGCTCCTTTGTGTCCTTCGTGGTTAATTTTCTTTTTCTTCCAATAATGGAAATTTATTCATCTTCATGGCATTGGTCGTGACAAAGATACTGCTTGCCACCATTGCAAAGGCAGAGAAAACGGGTTGCAGCAACCCTGCCATTGCAAGCCCGACACCGAGCAGGTTGTATATCACTGCCCAGCCTAAATTCTGTTTTACACGTTTCATCGATTCGCGTGACAGATCCACCAGCCACGGGATGACGCGCAGATCGTCGCGTACGAGCACAATGTCCGCTGCGGAACGGGCAACATCCGTTCCATGATTCATGGCAAGCCCGATCGTAGCGGCAGCGAGCGCGGGACCATCGTTGATGCCATCACCGACCATCGCGGAGTTTTCGCTCAAGCGCTTCATCTTTTCATCTGGGCTAAGCGCGGCGCTAACAGGAATGCCTAACGCCTTTTGCCAACGTTCGCCAGCGCTGGCTTCGTCGCCCGTTAGAACACCGAGTTCCAATCCGCGTGATTGCAATTGCCCAACCGTCTCTTGCGCTTCGGCGCGGATGGTTCCGCCAAGCGCGAGGATGCCCATCACCTGCCCATCCCAACCCGCATAGACGACGATGTGCCCCGCCTCTTTCCACTCCTCAGC
>Ga0172373_10005036_pt1 | contig 18310 bp, 20 predicted proteins | sample Lak10m_2_FD_114546 | JGI IMG/M metagenome (GOLD analysis project Ga0172373, IMG submission 114546) | Freshwater microbial communities from Kabuno Bay, South-Kivu, Congo - kab_092012_10m | ecosystem: Environmental > Aquatic > Freshwater > Lake | place: Democratic Republic of the Congo...
CTACGGGCGCGGGTGAGATTACGCTTCTTGAAAATATTCGATTCAATCCCGCTGAAACATCAAAGGATGAGAGCGAGAGAATAGCGTTGGCTCGCGAGCTGGCTAAAGGTGTGGATTTCTATGTTGGTGATGGCTTCGGCGCTGTTCATAGAAAGCATGCTTCGGTATACGAGCTGGCAAAGTTACTTCCACATGCCGCTGGAAAGCTTGTGGCCGCTGAGGTTGAGGTATTGCAGCAATTAATGGAAAGTCCAAAATCACCCTATCTGGTGGTTCTGGGAGGCGCTAAAGTTTCTGACAAGATTGCTGTAATCAAGAATTTAATTACAAGAGTTGATCGCCTAGCTATCGGTGGCGGAATGGTTTTCACATTTCTAGCAGCTAAAGGGTTTTCCGTGGGCAAATCTTTACTGGAATCAGATTCTGTGGAGCTTGTCAAAGAGATTCTTACCATCGCAGAATCTCGCGGAGTCGAAGTTATTCTTCCGACAGATATTCTTGGCGCTCCAACGTTTTCAGACCAACCGGCGCTGCGATTTCATGTTGACTCGATTCCTGCCGAAATAATGGGATTAGATATTGGACCAGATAGCGCGAAAGAATTCTCTGAAGCTATTTCCTCATCTCGCACAGTTTTCTGGAATGGGCCTATGGGCGTTTTTGAATTTTCCCACTTTGCTAGCGGAACAAAGACTGTCGCTCAAGCTCTCACTGAGGTAAGAGGACTTTCAGTTGTTGGCGGCGGCGACTCTGCAGCCGCAATTCGAGCACTAGGTTTTATAGATTCTCAATTTGGCTATGTCTCGACTGGCGGCGGCGCCTCTCTCGAGTATCTTGAGGGCAAGACTCTCCCAGGCCTAGAAGCATTGAGCAGTTAGGAAAATGAAGTGCGCCGCCCATTAATTGCAGGTAACTGGAAAATGAACTTGAATCATCTCGAAGCAATTGCGGTAACTCAGAAACTCGCTTACTCACTCGAAGAAAGAGACTTTGATGCGGTGGATGTAGCGATATTCCCGCCCTTTACCGATCTTCGATCGGTGCAAACTTTAGTAGATGGTGATCGGTTGCGAATTGCTTATGGCGCACAGGATGTATCTCCGGAAAAATCAGGAGCTTTTACTGGTGATATTTCAGCAAGCATGTTGAAAAAACTCGATTGCACCTATGTGATTGTTGGTCATTCAGAGCGCCGTGCCATACATGGCGAAAATGATGAAATCCTAAATAAGAAATTGCGAGCAGTTCTCAATAGCGAGATGTATCCAATATTTTGTATCGGCGAGCCACTGGAGATTCGTGAGAGCGGTCAACATGTTAGCTATGTGATCGGCCAACTAAAGAATGGACTGAAAGGGTTACATAAACCTGATTTAAAGAAAATGATCTTTGCATATGAGCCAGTTTGGGCAATTGGAACAGGTAAGACCGCGACTCCAGAAGATGCGCAAGAAGTTTGTGGCGCTATCCGTAAGGAATTAATCAAGATTGGAAGTGAGGAAATTTCGCAGAATGCTCAAATACTCTACGGCGGCTCAGTAAAGTCAGCGAACATAGTTGAAATCATGAAGCAAGACGATATCGACGGCGCTCTCGTCGGAGGCGCCAGCTTAGAACCGGAAGAATTTGCCCGAATCTGTAAGTTCCATCGGGTCATATAAGAACTCGGAGGCGGTAAGATAGCAACCTACAGGGAGGCACCAAATTGGCTTTAGCACTTTCAATTCTGCTTGTAATGACCAGCATATTGATGGTCCTGCTGGTCTTACTTCACAAAGGTAAGGGAAGTGGACTATCGGATTTGTTCGGAGGTGGTCTCTCGTCAACATATGGCGGCTCATCTGTTGTGGAGAAGAACCTTGATCGAATAACTATCGTCGTTGGAGGGCTCTGGTTCGCCTCTGTTATTGCACTCGGTTTAGTTTTAAAATGATTTTGATTAAGAGAACTAAGGAGTAGGGGAGAGATATGGCTGGAGGAAGCGCAATCCGAGGTTCGCGCGTTGGCGCTGGCCCCATGGGCGAAGCAGAACGCGGCGAGGCAATCGCTCGATTTCGAATCTCCTATTGGTGTTTAAATGGCCATGAAACTAAGCCTTCTTTTGCAGATGATGGCACAGTAGCCATTCCGGAGGAATGGGATTGCCCGAGATGTGGTTTTCCGGCAGGACGCGATAAGAACAATCCACCGTCACCGCTAAAAAATGAGCCATATAAGACCCATTTGGCTTATGTAAAAGAGCGACGGACTGAAGCGGAAGCAAAGAAAATTCTCGAAGCAGCTCTCAAGAAATTGCGGGCCGACGAAGAAGATTAATCCTGTAGCGACTGAGCTGCAGCTAAAAGACGTTTGATACCCCGCTCGCGTTCTTTAAGGTGGATTCTAAAAATAGGTAGTTTTCGTGATGCTATAGCTTCGTAATCTCCAGCTGCCTGGGCCGAAATTAACTTAGCGAAGTTATAACTTTCACCCGGTATATCAAGATCGGAATTCTGTTGCGCAGTAATCTGAAGAAAGAGTCCTGTTGCCGGTCCGCCCTTATGAAATTGCCCAGTTGAATGTAGAAAGCGTGGGCCCCAACCAAATGTGACTGCTCTATCAGTAAGAGCCGATAGAAGCTCTCTGAGTGAGCTAATTTGATTGGATATTCGATTCAAGTAAGCCATCACAGATATATATTCACATTGTATTTCTAGAAACCTTCTCAAAAATTCCTCAGCCGAAGTAGCGGATATATCTCCGTATAGTTTTAGATCATTATCCTCAAAAATCAGGGGAGGATCAGTTAGTTCGCGCTTCAAAATAGCGCTCGTGCGTTCCTTAGACTCGGCGACATTTGGCTGGTTGAAAGGGTCGACTTTTAACAAGTAGCAAAGAAGAGCGGTGGTCCATTCCCAAAAAATGAACTGGGCGCCAAGAGGACCATGCACCGACTTCATATCCGATTTTGAAAAGGTTATAGCGTTATCGGTCTTACGACTCACTATAACTGGCAAAACACCACGTCCATCTTTCCCAGTGGATTCACCAATTAATTGCTCGATCCAATCGCCCAGTCCTGAGATTGAATCTGCATCATAGAATTCCGGAAATGGAGAGCTGGCGAGCGATGCGGCTACCTTGATTGGTTCCGAATTTGTAATTGCAAAGCTCTTTGCCGCAACTTCAGCGTCATCTAGAAGTTCTGATACATCAATTCCGAGTAGCGCTGCCGGAACCAGTCCAAATGCACTGAGTGCGCTAAATCTGCCTCCAACCTTAGAGTTAGCGAGGACAACTCGTATACCAAGTAAATTTCCGTGAGATGCGAGCGCGCTCCCCGGATCGGTAACAAATATGAAGTGTTCTCTTGGATCACCTCCCAATTTCTCGATCTCCCTTTGAAAAAAGGCTAATTGCGATCTAGTTTCTATTGTTGTTCCGGACTTACTCGATACGATGATGCAAGTTTTAGCTAGCCCATTACTTAGAACTTCGGAAATTTGTTCGGGATCTGTCGAATCGAGTACTTCAAGTTTCTTTGAATAATGTGCTGCGATAACTTCTGGCGCTAGGGAAGAGCCTCCCATTCCACAGAGAATAAAGCGCTCATGACCCAGTTCACGGGACCAGGCAGATAGCGAATCTAATTCGGGGAGAAGTTGGCGAGAGGTTATCGGTAGGTCAACCCAATCGAGGCGATCTGCCGCCTCATTTTCTGCTCGCTCGCCCCAGATAGTTTTATCTTTCATAGCCAATCGAGGTGCAATTGGATTGAGGATCTCCCGGTAATTTAGATTCTGATCAAAGCCGCGAGAATAAATCAATGGCCAACCTTTTCAACAGCAGATATGAGACTGAGCCATGGCTTGATGAATTTATCAATCCCTTCTTCCTCGAGTTTGTCAGCGACCTTCTCCATGTCGATGCCAACTTTGCCGAGGTTAGAGAGTATTTCTTCTGACTCAACGTAATTCGAGGTAATCGAATTGCCCTTGAAATTCTGCGATGCTGCCGCGGCCTCTAGCGTTGCTTCAGGCATGGTGTTAACAGTATGCGGCGCAATCAATTCATTTACATACATTGCAGGGTCGTAATTCGGGTCCTTAACCCCAGTAGAGGCCCAGAGTGGTCGTTGTAATGCGGCACCATTTCTTTCCAACTCATTCCAAATAGGAGAATTTCGAATATCACTGAAATGTTGGTATGCCAGTCGGGCATTAGCAATAGCGCTCTTGCCGAGCATCGCCTCTAATTTGAGCGCTTTGAGTTGTGGATCAATCTCCGTGTCAACGCGACTTACAAAAAAAGAAGCTACCGAGTGGATTCCTGAAGTGGGTAAGCCTGAAGTTGCGCGATCCGTAAGTCCAGAAATGAATGACTCTAGAACTTCTTTGTATCTCGAAACCGAGAAGATAATTGTGACGTTGACGCTAATTCCTTCACCTATAAGCTGGCTGATAGCTGGTAGGCCTTCCTTTGTTGCCGGAACCTTAATCAATAGATTTGGCATGTCTACTTTATTCCAAAGCGCGCGAGCCTGTTTAACTGTGCTGGCAGTATCTCTTGCGAATCGAGGATCGACTTCGATACTTACTCGACCATCTACACCTTCACTCATTTCATAAGTTTTTCGGAACAACTCGCAAGCATTCTTGACGTCGCTACATGTTAGCTCGGTAATTATCGCTTCGGTATCCAAACCAGCTTTGCGAAATCTAATAATATCCTCTCTGTAGAGGGCCGAACCCGAGATTGCACTTGAGAAAATTGCGGGGTTCGTTGTCACACCTACTACATGACTTTTCGAAATAAGATCAGATAGATGCCTAGCTCGACCTCCCGTAACGAGACGTTCTCGAGATAGATCATCGAGCCAGATTGACACTCCAGCATCTGAAATTTTCGAAAGGGACATTACCGCGCCTTTGATAAAGTTTTCTGCGCAGCCGCTACCACTCGCGAGACGGTAAAGCCAAATTCTTCAAATAATTTTGTGTGAGCCGCGGATGCTCCGAAGTGTTCGATTGAAACGCTCTCACCAATATCTCCAATGAAATCGCGCCACCCTTGAGCAATCCCAGCCTCTATGCTGATACGCGCCCTAACTTGAGTTGGCCAAACTTTCTCGCGATACTCAATTGATTGTTCGTGAAACCACTCCAAACAAGGCGCGCTAACTACTTGAACTCGTTCACCTTTAGCGTTGAGTTCAGCAGCAGCCGAAAGGGCTAGCGAAACTTCGGAGCCAGTAGCAATCATCAAGAGAGTTGGCTCTTTCGCCGCTAGCAAGATGTAGGCACCCTTTGAAACACCTTCAGCGCCCCCATAAATATGTCTATCTAGTACGGGAAGATTCTGTCGAGAAAGAACTATGCCGGTTGGCTTTTTGCGACGAAGGATTTCGCGCCAGGCAATGGAGACTTCATTAGCATCTGCTGGGCGGACAATATTGAGTCCAGGAATGGCACGCAGAGCTGCAAGGTGCTCTACTGGTTGATGAGTTGGCCCATCCTCTCCAAGACCAATCGAATCATGGGTCCAGATATAAATTACCGGCAATTTCATAAGTGAACTGAGTCTTACCGCGCCACGCATGTAGTCGCTAAATACTAAGAACGTACCTCCAAAAGGTATTACACCACCATGAAGAGCCATTCCATTCAAAATAGCAGCCATCGCATGCTCGCGAATGCCGAAGAAGATATTTCTTCCATAGGGATTTGCATCTTTCATAGACGATCCGGTTGGCAAGAATGAACCACCGGCTTCGATAAACGTGTTATTACTCTCTGCTAAATCCGCGGAACCGCCGATTAATTCAGGCAGCATCCGCGCTAATTTATTTATGACTTCTCCGGAGGCTTTTCGAGTGGCAATCTCTTTTCCAGCTTCGAAAACTGGAAAAGCCGACTCTATCTCCGTCGGCAACTTTTGGTTTTGCAGTCGATCGAGCAGCTGATATTTATCTGGATTCTCAACTCGCCAGGTTTCTAACTTAGACTGCCAAATTTTGCGAAGTTCGGAATTTCTCTTCTTCACCTCTTCAACGTGGGCGCGTATCTCACTTGGATAATGAAACGTCTCGTCAGGCAAGCCCAATACTTTCTTCGTGGCGCTTACCTCTTCGGCGCCAAGAGCCGAGCCATGAGATTTTGCAGTATTTTTCGCCTTCGGAGCCGGCCAAGCAATGACGCTCTTTAATCTAATTAACGTTGGTCGTGCAATCTCCTCGCAGGCTTTCACCATAGCCTCTTCTAAAGAGTTCCGATCCACATCGCCGTGGCTCAGCGCTGGAACCTCAATTACGTTCCAGCCATATGCTCGATACCTTCCGCTGACATCCTCAGTAAAAGCGTTATGCGTGTCTCCGTCAATAGAAATTCGGTTATCGTCATAAATCAATTTCAAAGAACCGAGCGCTTGGGTTCCGGCTAAAGATGATGCCTCTGCACTTACTCCTTCTTGAATATCGCCATCACTGCAAATGACCCAGATGTTGTGGTCGAAGGGGCTATTTCCAACTTTTTCATTGGGATCAAATAAACCTCGTTTGAAACGAGCCGCCATTGCAAGACCAACTGCATTTGCTATCCCTTGGCCAAGTGGCCCCGTGGTTGTCTCGACTCCTGGAGTATGACCATATTCGGGATGGCCGGGTGTTTGCGATCCCCAGGTGCGAAAAGCTTTTAGATCATCGAGAGAGAGACCATAACCGCTGAAAAGCAATTGGATGTAGAGAGTAAGTGAAGAATGACCACAGGAGAGAACGAAACGGTCGCGACCTAACCAAGATGGATTTGAGGGATCATGGCGAAGGAAACGCTGAAAGAGCGTGTAGGCGACGGGAGCTAACGACATCGCAGTGCCTGGATGGCCATTTCCTACTTTTTGAACCGCATCCATGGCAAGGGCTCTGGCCACAGCAACAGCTCTGTCATCTAGCTCTTGCCAGGCTGGTGGCGTTGGCGGCATAACGGTCATCGGAGAATCCGTACGTTACCTGTAATCGCAAGATTCCAGGCGGAAAGCCACACTAAAATCGAGCCCAGGATATGAAAGGCAACAAGCAACTCTGGCAGGCCCGTGAAATATTGGGTGTAGCCAATCGCTCCTTGAAGCAAGGACGCTAATAAGAATACCTTGATTCGTTTTCCTAGCAGTTCTCGTGTGGCGCCGCTCTCGCCAACTTGAATTGAAATCAATAGCGCAACTGCAATTCCTAATAGTGCAATCACCAGATCAGCATGAATCCATGAGACTGTGCGAGCATCTAACGGAAACCTTTCGGCAGTGGAATCGCCGGCGTGAGGCCCGCTGCCGGTAACGATAGTTCCAGCAATCAAGACCATGAGGGTAAGAATTACTAAAGCTCGCGCCAAATTTTTTGTCAATTTCGTGGTGATCAATTTGTTCTGGGAGTAGCCATAAATACGTTGCCTAAGGGAGAGCGCTGCAGCAATCAATAAAATCGATAACATGAAGTGTCCAGCAACCGTGGCTGGATTCAACCCAGTCAATACAGTGATGCCGCCTAAGAGAGCTTGCGCCAATATTCCCAGGATTTGAATCGCCCCCAATCCGAATAGCTCCCTTCGATTGCGGAGAATCGAAATCACCAGCGCTAAAGCATTTAAAAAGAGCACGAATGTCAGTAGTCGATTTCCAAATTCAATCCAAGCATGCAGAGGCGCTTCAGGTTGATTGGCTGTTGGAGTGTAAGAACCTGGAGTGCATTCCGGCCATGTTGAACAGCCCAACCCGGAACCGGTTAAGCGAACTGCCGCGCCGGTGACGACAATCGCAGATTGTGTAATAACCATCAATGTTGCAACTCTTCGTAGAAACTTGGGAGCAATTTCTGCTTCGCTCGCGCTCCTGTGGTCCATAGGCAGAGCCTACGGAGAGCTCGCCCGCCGAGTGGCGTGGCCATCGGATTTACGCAACAATAACGTTGTGAAAACAGCCACTCGAAACCCAGACCTGCGCACCCGCGATCAGGTCGCGAGGGTAATTCTCGAATCTGGCCCTTCAACGGCGGTCGTTTTAGCCGAACGCCTACATCTCACCCCCGCTGGCATTCGGCGCCATCTAGATGCCCTGATCGAGGAGGGTTTACTTGAGGAACGTGAGCCATATTCAAGAAATGCGCGAACGAGAGGGCGTCCTTCTAAAGTCTTTGTAATGAGCGATAGAGGGCGTGAGCTTTTCGAGCACTCTTATGATGATTTAGCGGTATCAGCACTTAAGTATCTTGCTGCCACAGGCGGCGAGCATCACTTGTCAGGTTTTGCTAGACAGCGCGCTGAAGAGATAGTTCGTAAAGGTCAAGATCGAGTAAAGCCAGGTGGATCGGCACGGGAGAAATCACGTCAATTAGCAAAATTTCTAACTGATGAAGGTTATGCAGCTAGTTCACATTCCAAAGGTATTGGTGTCGAACTATGTCAACACCACTGTCCAATTGCTCATGTGGCAGTTGAGTTCCCTCAATTGTGCGAAGAAGAGACAAAGGCATTCTCCACTCTCATGGGGTCTCACGTGCAACGATTAGCAACTATCGCAGATGGCGATGGAGTCTGTACAACTTTCATCCCCGAGCCAACGTTGGCAAGCAAAACAATCGAGCAAAAAAATAGAAAAGGACGCCTATGACACAGATCGCGCACCCTGAACTAGAAGGTCTTGGAAAGTACCAGTATGGCTGGGCCGATAAAGATGTCGCAGGTGAGACCAGCAAACGTGGTTTGAGCGAGGTCGTAGTGCGGGATATCTCTAGTAAGAAAAACGAACCAGCCTGGATGTTGGATTTGCGACTAAAAGGACTCTCGCTATTCGAAAAGAAGCCGATGCCAACTTGGGGTTCTGATCTATCAACCATAGATTTTGATAACATCAAATACTTTGTTCGATCAACTGAGAAACAAGCAAAATCTTGGGAAGAACTTCCGGAAGACATTAAGAACACTTACGACAAGTTGGGTATCCCCGAAGCAGAACGTCAACGCTTGGTCGCCGGAGTGGCCGCTCAGTATGAATCTGAAGTCGTATATCACTCAATCCGTGAGGATCTCGAAAAACAAGGCGTTCTCTTTCTAGATACAGATAGCGGTTTAAAGCAACACGAAGAGCTATTTAAAGAGTATTTCGGCACAGTAATTCCAGTTGGTGATAACAAGTTCGCTGCTCTCAACACTGCAGTCTGGTCGGGCGGCTCATTTATTTATGTTCCAAAAGGGGTTCATGTAGAAATTCCACTACAGGCATACTTCCGAATTAATACCGAAAATATGGGGCAGTTTGAGCGAACCTTGATTATTGCTGATGAAGATTCATATGTTCATTATGTTGAGGGATGCACCGCACCTATTTACTCAACAGATTCGCTTCACTCGGCAGTCGTCGAAATCATCGTAAAGAAGAATGCCCGAGTTCGCTACACAACTATCCAAAATTGGTCTAACAATGTTTACAACCTAGTTACCAAACGTGCCACATGTGCCGAAGGTGCAACGATGGAGTGGATTGATGGAAATATCGGATCCAAGGTAACTATGAAGTACCCAGCTGTGTTCATGATGGGGCCGCATGCCAAAGGTGAAACTCTCTCAATTGCATTCGCCGGAGAAGGTCAGCATCAAGATGCCGGCGCAAAGATGGTTCACGCCGCGCCACACACATCTTCAACCATTATCTCTAAGTCTGTCGCGAGAGGTGGCGGTCGCACTTCATATCGTGGCCTGGTTCAAATACAAGAGGGCGCCCATCACTCAAAGAGCACAGTCAAATGCGACGCGCTCCTTGTAGATACGATCTCTCGATCTGACACTTACCCATATGTCGATGTTCGCGAGGATGATGTAGCCATGGGCCACGAAGCAACCGTGTCCAAGATAAGTGATGACCAACTCTTTTATCTCATGTCACGCGGCTTAACTGAGGATGAAGCTATGGCGATGATTGTTAGAGGTTTTATCGAGCCAATCGCACGAGAACTTCCAATGGAATATGCACTCGAACTAAACCGGTTAATTGAACTTCAAATGGAAGGCGCGGTTGGTTAATGAGCGTCCTCTCAACGAACTACTTAACCCCGAGTGGACGCGAGGAGGCATGGCGATTTACGCCGCTAAAGCGTCTCGCAGGGCTTCACGATCTATCAGTTCCTGTTAAGGACCTGATTTCAATTGGACTTGTCGGGCAACCACGAAACGGATTTAAGATAGATAACGTTGACTCCACAAAGATTGCACCAATTTCAAATACAGATGACGTGATAATTCAAAGAGTGCGTGAAACGGCCACCCAAGTAGTTCATCTACAGATTGAAAAAGAAGCGGTAGTAAATGAGCCAATCTTTCTAAAACGGAAAGCTTCCGGTGATAAGGAATTCTCTAGAACTGTGATTACAGCTGGCGCGCACTCCAAAGCTACTGTCGTGGTTGAAAATGTTGGTAATGCGCTTATTGGTGAAGAAATTGAAATCCGAGTTGAAGCAGGTGCAAATCTAACCTTCATAACCCTTCAGGAATGGAGTGGTGAATCCATTCATTTAGGACGTCACCATGCAATTGTTGGACGTGATGCCAATTTCAATTCCATCACCATAACAATTGGGGGATCGCTAGTGCGATTGCTGCCAACAGTTGAATATTCTGATCAAGGTGGATCTGCCGAGTTACTCGGTCTCTATTTTGCAACTGATGGCCAACATTTTGAGCACCGAGTTCACGTAGAACATGGAATTCCTAATGGAAAATCGCGAGTAACGTATAAAGGAATTTTGGCGGGTGCCGAGGCGAGGACCGTTTGGATCGGTGATGTGTTTATCCGCGGAAATGCGGAGGGGACTGATACTTATGAATTGAATAAGAATCTCTTGTTAACCGACGGTGCGAGGGCCGACTCGGTTCCTAACCTAGAGATTGAAACAGGCCAAATAGTTGGAGCAGGACACGCGAGCACTACAGGTCGATTTGATGATGAACAACTCTTCTATTTGATGTCTCGAGGTATCCCTATTTCAGAAGCGCGCAAACTTGTTATACGTGGCTTCTTTGGCGAAATCGTCGGCAAGATTGGCATTTCTGAAGTTGAAGATAGGTTGATGAATCGAATCGATTCTCAATTGGCAAAGGTAGGCGAATAATGTCGGCCCAGATCAAATTCTCAGATTTAATGAATCGAAAACCCTTAAAGGTATTAGTAGGCGAGAGTGAAGTCTGTGTCGTCCGCGTCGAAGAGGAAGTTTTTGCGGTAGCCGATGCCTGCTCACATTCGGATGCATCGCTATCGGAAGGTGATGTCAATGAATTCAAGATTGAATGCTGGCTCCATGGCGCCGAGTTTGATTTACGTACCGGCGCGGTTGTAACTCCACCGGCAACACAACCCCTAAAGAATTATGAAGTTTTGCGTGATGGAGACGCCATCACGATCATGGAACCAGGACGCTAGGAGTAAACGTGTCACAACTAGTTATAAAGAATTTACAGGTAGGCGTCGAAACCGAATCAGGTTTGACCGAAATCCTCAAAGGTGTTGATTTGACCATCAACTCCGGAGAAGTTCATGCGATTATGGGTCCTAATGGTTCCGGAAAATCAACTTTGGCGTACTCAATAGCTGGACATCCCAAATACACGGTCACCGGTGGATCGGTGACTCTCGATGGCGCAGATGTTCTCGAGATGAGCGTTGATGAACGCGCTAAAGCAGGTCTATTTTTGGCAATGCAATACCCAGTAGAAGTTCCCGGCGTATCGGTAGCCAACTTCCTGCGTACTGCAGCCACAGCTCTTCGCGGTGAAGCTCCTAAAGTTAGAACTTGGGTAGGAGAAGTTAAAGAGGCCATGAGCAAACTTGCAATGGACCCAGCATTCTCAGAAAGAAGCGTGAATGAAGGTTTCTCTGGCGGAGAGAAGAAGCGCCATGAGATCCTGCAGATGGAGTTATTAAAGCCAAAGATTGCCATATTGGATGAAACTGATTCTGGACTTGATGTAGATGCACTTCGAGTTGTCTCAGAAGGCGTAAACCGCGTTAAGCAAGACCAGAATTTAGGAATCATGCTAATTACCCACTACACCCGGATTCTTCGATACATAAAACCAGATTTCGTCCATGTTTTTGCGGGCGGAAAAATCGTTGAAGAAGGTGGCCCAGAGCTAGCCAATCGCTTGGAGGAGAAGGGCTACTCGGAATACGTGAAGGCATAAATGTCACAGCTGCTAGATGTATCAAGAATTAAACGAGATTTTCCGATTTTTGAGCGGAAAATCAACGGTCAAAAGCTGGTATATCTAGATAGCGCAGCTACGTCTCAAAAACCGCTTGTGGTCTTGGATGCCGAACGCGCCTTTTATGTGAATCACAATGCGGCTGCCCATCGTGGTGCGCATAAACTGGCGGAAGAGGCAACTGAAGCTTTTGAAGGCGCGAGAGCATTTACAGCTAAATTTCTGAATAGTCCTGTATATGAGATTGTATTTACCAAATCGGCCACCGAGGCTATCAATCTTGTTGCATATTCATTAGGAAACGCAGATGAAGGATCTCAGTTTCACATCTCGCAAGATGACGAAATTCTCGTCTCAGAGATGGAGCACCATGCCAATCTAGTTCCTTGGCAAGAACTCGCGAAGAGAAGTGGCGCAAAACTAAAGTGGTTCAAAGTAACTGATCAAGGCCGACTCGACCTAAGCGATATCGATTCAAAGATAGGTAAACGAACACGAATCATCGCTCTTACTCAACAGTCAAATGTGCTCGGCACAATCAATGAATTCTCCGAGATAAGTAAACGAGCGCGATCCGTCGGCTCACTTTTTCTCATCGACGCGTGCCAATCGGCACCTCATTTCAAACTGGATGTAACCGAACTTGGTTGCGATTTCCTAACGTTCTCAGGACATAAAGCTCTTGGTCCGACCGGCATCGGAGTTCTATGGGGCAGAAAAGAGCTTTTAGATTCGATGCCACCCTTCCTTACTGGCGGTTCGATGATCGAAATGGTGACGATGGAGAGTTCCACCTATCTTCCGGCTCCGCGCAGATTCGAACCTGGCGTTCCGAATATGGCACAGGCGGTAGGTCTTGCGGCTGGTTTGAGGTATTTGACTGAAATCGGATTAGAGAAGATTCACGATCATGAGTTAGCTCTTACCAAGGTTGCTATTGAGGAACTTAAGAAGATTCCAGAGTTGAAAATCGTTGGCCCTGAAGAACTAACCAATCGTGGCGGAGTGATTTCATTTGAATTGGATGGCATTCATCCTCATGACCTCGGGCAGGCGCTCGACCAATACGGAATAGCGGTAAGAACAGGACACCATTGCGCTTGGCCCTTGATGAGAAGATTTAATTCAATAGCAACCACCAGGGCTTCGTTTTATCTTTACAACGACCTCGAAGACATCGATGAGCTCGTATCGGGAGTCGAAAAAGCTCAGAAATTTTTCAAAGGAAATAAGTAAATGGAGTTAGAGAGCCTCTACCAAGAGGTAATTCTTGATCATTACAAACGACCAAAGAACAAAACCCTGCGGCCCAATCCGATGGCTCAAGTTCATCATGTAAACACAAGCTGTGGTGACGAAATCACGTTAAATCTCTCAATGAAGAATGGAAAGATTACCGATCTTTCGTGGGAGGGAGTGGGTTGTTCCATCTCACAGGCGAGCGCATCGGTAATGAGCGAACTACTTCACCAGAAGAGTCGAGAAGATGCTCTTGCTTTACTTGGAGAATTTCAAGAGATGCTACAGAGTAAAGGTGCGATTCATGGCAATGAGGATCGACTTCAGGATGGCGTTGCCTTTGCCGGCGTCGCTAAATTCCCAGCTCGTGTAAAATGCGCATTATTGGCCTGGATGGCATTTAAAGATGCCGTCTCTAGAATCGAGGATCACAATGAGTAATGCAACTCTCTCTGATGTAACAGAGGCTATGAAAGATGTCATTGATCCAGAGCTAGGTATTAATGTTGTTGATTTAGGACTAATTTACGATGTCTCAATTGATAATGAGAATGTGGCAACTTTAGATATGACGCTTACTTCAGCTGCGTGTCCGCTACAAGACGTTATTGAGGATCAGACGCGCTCAGTCCTTCAAGATCTAGTTAAGGATGTTCGCATCAATTGGGTATGGATGCCACCTTGGGGGCCAAACAAGATTACAGATGATGGACGCGAGCAACTTCGCGCTATTGGTTTTACTGTTTAGCGCCAGCGTCTTCGCAGACTAAGGTTATCGCGTGTCTCAACATGCAATCTGGACTTCCTTTCGATCACTAACATCTGATGAGTCTGTAAAGAACCAGCGACTCAAGCCGGGAACAATCTCTCGAATTGCCAGGTATGCGATTCCTTATCGCATCTCACTTATTTTCTTCCTGGCCACTGTAATCGTTGATGCAATCCTTGTCGTAACCTCACCGTTACTACTAAAAAGATTAATCGACCAAGGCGTCATCCCGAGCAATTCAGAAGTGGTAACTCAGATGGCTCTTTTGGTTGGCCTTGTTGCGCTCGCGGATGCAATCTTCAGCCTCATCGGAAGATGGTTCTCATCAAGGATTGGTGAAGGTCTGATCTTTGATCTTCGTACCGAAGTCTTCGGGCATGTCCAGAGACAGTCACTAGCATTTTTCACGCGCACGCAGACAGGTTCACTTATCTCAAGGTTGAACTCAGATGTCATCGGAGCTCAACAAGCTTTCACCAGCACACTCTCCGGACTTTTGAGCAACACCCTCACATTGATTTTAGTTATCGGAGCCATGCTCACACTTTCTTGGGAGATAACTTTGCTTTCCTTGATTTTGCTACCAATTTTCTTGATTCCAACCAAATGGGTAGGTCGCCGTCTAGCGAATCTCACGCGCGAGTCCTTTGGATTGAACGCTGAAATGTCAACCACAATGACGGAACGCTTTAATGTTTCGGGAGCACTCTTGGTTGCGTTATATGGAAATCTAGATTCAGAGCGTAAAGCCTTTTCAACTAGGGCGAGAAAAGTCGCAGACATGGGCATATCAATCGCACTTCTTCAAAGATTCTTTTTCATCGCCCTTACCTCGATTGCTGCAATTGCAACCGCATTGGCTTATGGCGTCGGCGGCCAGCTGACAATCAATAAGGAAATTACCCTCGGAACCTTACTTGCAATAACGACTCTTTTGGTTCGACTTTATGGACCCTTAACAGCGCTATCTAATGTTCGAGTCGATGTCATGACCGCCCTTGTTTCGTTTGAGAGAGTTTTTGAAGTACTTGATTTGCGACCGATGATTAAAGAGAAATCAGATGCGAAGGAATTACCTTACGGTGATTTGGATATCTCCTTTGAAGATGTTCGATTCTCATATCCGAGAGCAGAAGAAATCTCGCTCTCATCACTGGAGGTGACTGCTAAACCAGAAGTTGTCGATTCAGGTGAAATACTCAAGGGCATTTCATTTCTTTGTAAACCAGGCACTTTGACCGCTCTTGTTGGGCTATCCGGCTCTGGCAAGACGACGATAGCAAGCCTGATACCACGGCTTTACGATGTCACTGCTGGCTCAATCAAGATTAATTCATTAGATGTTCGTAATTTGAAATTAGCTAGCCTTAGATCAGCCATCGGCGTAGTAACACAAGACGCACATATGTTCCATCAATCAGTTGCAGATAATCTTCGATACTCAAAACCTGATGCAACTGAAAGCGCGATGCAACGGGCCTGCGAAGCTGCTGCAATTTGGGATTTCATATCGTCGCTTCCAAATGGTTTTGAGACGATTGTTGGAGATCGAGGCCATCGACTTTCCGGAGGAGAGAAACAGCGGTTAGCGATTGCTCGCCTTCTTTTAAAAGAGCCGAGAATTGTAATTTTAGATGAGGCTACTGCTCACTTGGATTCAGAAAATGAAGATCTCGTTCAAAAAGCTCTGGGTAATGCTCTGATCGGACGGACCAGCATAGTAATCGCACATCGTCTATCTACCATTAAGGCGGCGGATCAAATCATTGTTCTTGAATCTGGAGCTATTAAAGAAGTGGGAACGCATGAGGAGTTAGTTGCCAAAGGCGGACTCTATTCGGATCTCTATGACAGACAAGTATTGAGCTAACCGCTGCGCCGTTCCTTTAAATCCTCACGTATCACCAAGCCATAACCAAATATCACTAGCAGAGAGAAAATAATCCATTGGAAGGTATACGCAAGATGAGGACCATCGCTAAGCACCGGAACCAAAGTTGGATTTAATGGAACGAATGCTTTGTCGCTGGCATCAATCAAATCAAGATGAATCGGTTCAGTCTTGATCTGTTCTTGGTTATCCCACTGTTTTAACTCACTAGATCCACTTCCATTCGGTACCGCAAAAAGAGTTCCACCAATTTGTCGATCAATTCGATCTGTGTGAACACGGCCGAGAATTGTGACTTGACGGTCAGCGATTGGCTGAGTTTTCGGTGGCGTCTTGGCATCAGGACCTGCCTTCGCCCATCCTCTGTCGATCCAATAATTCTTGCCGGTATTTGAGCGGAACAGTGTTACAACGCCAAAACCATATTCACCATTGTTGTATCTATTTCTCACCAAAATTTCTTTTTCGGGCTGGAAGTAGCCGGTCAGTTGTAGCTCTCGCCAAGAGATGTCTTCGACGCTAAGCGAAGCTAATTGCGTTTCTTGAAGTAATGGACGATCTAAGTTCGCCTCGATCAACGAATTGTATGAACTACGTTTGATGTGACGGTCGTATTGCCAAGAAGCCGCTTGAAGGCAGATAGCGATAAGTATTACCGCTAGAGCGGTTAAGCCAAGGAAACGTTTCATCTACCAATCTCGCGACGACGCGAGCGTAGTAATTTCGTTTCACCTCGAATAGTTTCGCGCCCAGCATTTGCCACAATTACCGAGATGTATGGCAAGGTAATTGCGCCGAAAAGAAAGAACCAGCGATACGGGCTCGGCGTGAAAACAGCGAGCAGAAAACAGATGGTACGGACCATCATTGAATAGAAGTAGCGTCTTTGCCGGCCTGGCAGTTCTTCGGATAACCCAACCTGAACATCTGTGATTTTATGGATTTCAGGTTTCATGCCCTAACGGTAGATGTTCATTCCAGAAAGCGCACTCTGGAGCGCTCAATTTTGAACCTTCTTACCCTCGCTGTAGCCTTATCGCAATGGCCATAAGGCCATGAAGAAGTGGAGCTCGCCGCTCCCACCTACCTCGTTCTTAAATGAGATGGTCAAGATGTAGTGCGGCCTCCTTTCTTCTGTTTGCAACGAAAGGGATCTTTATCAGCACAGCAGAACCGCGTATCAATGATCGTATTCGAGTATCCGAAGTGCGTTTGATTGGTGCAGCAGGGGAGCAAGTCGGAGTTGTCGCAACTGATATCGCTTTGAAGCTCGCAGAAGAAGCGGGTTTCGATTTAGTTGAAATCGCTCCAGAGGCACAACCTCCTGTATGCAAAATTATGGATTTCGGCAAATACAAGTATGAGATCGCCCAGAAAGCTCGGGAGGCTCGACAGAATCAGACACATATCGTTGTGAAAGAAATTCGACTTGGTTTGAAAATCGAAAATCATGATTACGAAACTAAGAAGAATCACATTGAAAAGTTTCTTCTCAGCGGGGATAAGGTGAAGGTAACGGTTCAGTTCAAGGGGCGAGAACAAACTCGACCTGAAATGGGTTTTCGTCTTCTGCAGCGATTGGCAGAAGATGTTGCAAACACTGGTTTTGTGGAATTCGCTCCGAAAAGAGAAGGTAGAAGCATGACAATGGTGCTAGGGCCTTTGAAGAAGAAGAGCGAGGCTATGGCTGAGGCAAAGCGCCGGGCCGCTGCTGTAAAGAGTGAGAAGAAGTAGGAAAGGGAGATACGAATGCCAAAGATGAAGACACATAGCGGGGCGAAGAAAACATTCCGCGTTACTGGAAGTGGCAAGGTCATGCACGAACGTGCGGGCAAACGCCATCTACTTGAAAGAAAGTCATCCAGGTTGACCAGACGTCTCTCCAAAGACGCTACAGCAAATGATCGCAATACATTTTCCGCCAAGCGCCTACTTGGCCTGAAGTAAGGGGAATCGAAAATGGCGAGAGTTAAACGCGGCGTACATGCCGCAAAGAAGCGCAGAACTATTCTTGAGCGAGCCAGCGGTTATCGCGGGCAACGTTCTCGTCTCTTTACAAAGGCGAAAGAACAAGTTACTCACTCGATGATTTATGCCTTTAATGACCGTAAGGACAAGAAAGGTGATTTCCGCCAACTATGGATTACGAGAATTAATGCAGCAGCTCGTGAAAATGGGATCACTTACAACCGC
>Ga0172373_10005037_pt1 | contig 18309 bp, 19 predicted proteins | sample Lak10m_2_FD_114546 | JGI IMG/M metagenome (GOLD analysis project Ga0172373, IMG submission 114546) | Freshwater microbial communities from Kabuno Bay, South-Kivu, Congo - kab_092012_10m | ecosystem: Environmental > Aquatic > Freshwater > Lake | place: Democratic Republic of the Congo...
ACTGGTCGTCAGGTGCCAGTGCCTCGAGCCCACCGACGCCGTGCTGCACGACGAAGGTGAGGAAGCCCGCATCCTTGTGGGCGTTGACACCGGCCTCGCCGTCCGGCGTGCGCGGATAGTTGATGAGCTTGGTGAGCGACAACGGCCGCTCGCCGAACACCTCGCGCAGGTGCTGCTGCGGCAGTCCGAGACCGACCGACATGATCTCCATCAGTTCCCATGCGAGGTCGCCCATGTACCGCATCCACAGGTTCACGGCGTCGCGGAACCCGGGCAGCACGTCGTCGGGCAGCCACTGGTTCGGCCCGTCGAGGCGAAGGAACTCGGGTTCGACGTCGCCGGGGTACACGTCGTTCTCGGTGCTCAGGTCGAGCTGCTCGCGATGATCGACGCGGCCGTTGGTGAGCTCGGCTCCCACTCGCTCCCATCCGCGGAAGTGAGGTGAGCGACGCTTGTCGATGCGTGCCTTGGTGTCCTCGGGCAAGGCGAAGAACGCTGCGAGCAGCGCGAAGTACTGCTCGACGAACTCGGCGGGCACGCCGTGATCGGTGATGGTGAAGAAGCCGACGCCGTGGCACATCTCGACCAGTTCGGTCGCCGCGGCCGCCGGGTCGTCGCCGCTGCGCCACCGTGCGAGTGAGTAGTTGGGGATGGTCCAGGCCGATCGCGTCATGACACGCCCATTGTGGTCGCGGCCGCCGACCGTCCTCCAAGCCGACGCCGCGGCGATGACGTCGTGCCGTGTCGCGCCGACCGGCTACGTTGTGTCCACCCAGTCTGAGGGGGAGGGGAACAAGCCGCGTGGTGTTGCTCGACGTGAATGACGTGACGGTGCGCTTCGGTGGCATCGTGGCGCTCGACCGCCTGAGTTTCAGTATCGAGGAGGGCCACATCTGTGGCCTCATCGGTCCGAACGGGGCGGGGAAGACCACGATGTTCAACGTCGTGAGCCGTATCTATCAGCCCACTGCAGGGTCCGTGGTGTTCCGCGGACAGGAACTGCTCGACGTGCCGGCGCACGGCATCGCCCGCCTCGGCATCGCGCGCACGTTCCAGAATCTTGCGCTGTTCCCGACGATGTCGCTGCTCGAGAACGTGATGGTGGGTGCGCACAGTCAGGGCAACATCGGCTTCGTCCGAGGCATCTTCCGGCTGGGCGCGGCGAAGGACAACCGTCGCACCCGCGACTTCGCCGGTGACCTGCTCAATGAACTCGGTCTCGGCCAGCTTGCGTTCCGGCCGGCGGCCGGGCTGCCGTTCGGCACGTTGAAGCGACTCGAGATCGCCCGTGCGCTCGCTGCCCGACCGAACTTCCTGCTGATGGACGAGCCGGCGAGCGGCCTCGCGCACGGCGAGGTCGACGAGCTCGGCGAGACCATCCAGCACATCCGTCGCCAGTTCGACCTGTCGGTGTTGCTGGTCGAGCACCACATGAGCATGGTGATGAGCATCAGCGACCGGGTCGTGGCCATGGAGTTCGGCCGCAAGATCGCCGAGGGCACGCCGGCCGAGGTGCAGAACGACCCGCTCGTCATCGAGGCCTACCTGGGGACCACGTCATGACCCTCCTCCGCACCTCCGGCCTCCGTGCCGGCTACGGCCCCGTCACGGTGCTCCACGACCTCGAACTCGAGGTGAACGAGGGCGAGATCGTGGTCATCCTCGGCGCGAACGGCGCCGGCAAGACCACCACGATGCGCGCCATCAGCGGCACCATCCCTCGGCAGGGCACCGTCGAGCTCAAGGGTGCCGACATCACCAAGCTCTCGCCCGACAACATCGTCCGCCAGGGTGTGGCGCAGGTGCCGCAGGGACGCGGCACGTTCCCCGAGCTGTCGGTGGAGGACAACCTCCGCGCCGGTGCCATCACCCGACGCGACGGGACGTCGAAGATCAACGCCGACATGGAGCGCTGGTACCAGCAGTTCCCGCGACTCGCCGAGCGTCGCGGCCAGCGAGCCGGCAGCCTCAGCGGCGGCGAGCAGCAGATGCTGGCCATCGCCCGAGCGCTGATGAGCCGTCCGTCGTTGCTGCTGTGCGACGAGCCGAGCCTCGGCCTCGCCCCACTCATCACCCAGGAACTGTTCGCCGTCATCGAGCGGCTGAACAAGGAGGAGGGCCTCTCGGTGCTGCTCGTCGAACAGAACGCGAACCTGGCGATGCACATGGCCAGTCGTGTGTACCTGCTGGAGACCGGTCGCATCGTGGCCCAGGGCTCGGCCGCCGAGCTCAGCGCCGACGATTCCATTCGCAAGGCATACCTGGGGTTCTGATGGAACTGTTCCTGCAGCGACTCTTCGACGGCCTCAGCCAGGGCAGCGTGTACTCGCTCATCGCCCTCGGTCTCGTCATCATCTATCGGGGCACCGGCCACCTCAACTTCGCCCAGGGCGAGATGGCGCTGTTCTGCACCTACGTCGTGTACCAGTGCGGTGAGTGGGGCCTGCCCATCGGCATCTCGCTCATCATCGGCATGGGCGTCGGGTTCGCGCTCGGCGCCGTCACCGAGGTCACGCTCATCCGACCGGTTGCGAAGAAGTCGCAGTTCGCGGTGTTCATCGTGACGCTCGGTCTGTTCCAGTTCCTCAACTGGCTCGACGGTGCCATCTGGAAGGACCAGCCACTGCCGAACAGTGGTGTGGGTAGCAACCAGACCTCGTTCCCGAGCCTGTTCCCGAACAAGCCCACCGACTTCGTCAACGTGTTCGGCGCCGCCATCAAGCTCCAGTCGATCGGCGTGTTCCTGTTGGTGCTGGTGCTCTTCGGCCTGCTGTACCTGCTGTTCAACTACACCAAGCTCGGCCTCGCGATGAATGCGGTGGCCAGCAACGCCGAGAGTGCGAAGCTCGTCGGCATCCGCACCAACATGGTGCTCATGGTGAGTTGGGGCCTCGCCGCCGCCATCGGTGCGCTCGGCGGTGTGGTGTTCGCCGGTATCAACAGCAACGTCAACCTCGGTCTGATGTTCACGGTGTTCATCTATGCGTCGGCAGCGGCCACGCTCGGCGGCTTCGACAGCCCGGGTGGCGCGGTGCTCGGTGGCCTCATCATCGGTGTCATCGAGAACATGGCGGCCGGCTACGCCGAGGAATGGGTCGGTCAGGAGCTGAAGGTCGGCGTGGCGCTGGTGGTCATCCTCGTGGTGCTGCTGGTGAAACCGTCCGGCCTGTTCGGCACGGCGAAGGTGGAGCGCGTATGAAGACGGCACCGTTCACCATCAAGTCCGGCGGCGGCGCCAGTTGGGCCATCCGCCTCGTCGTCGCCGCGGCGCTCGCCGGGTTGGCGCTGTGGATCCCCACCTCGGCCAGCAACGGCCTCATCGACTCGTGCATCACGGCGCTCACGCTCATGGCGTGCGCGATGGCGCTCAACCTTCTCCTCGGGTACACCGGGCAGATCTCCATCGGCCACTCCGCCTTCTTCGGCATCGGCGCCTACACCACCGGCGTGCTGGTCGCGAAGTACGGGTGGAGCCCGTTCCAGACGTTCGCCGTGGCGTTCGTCATCGCATTCGTGGTGGGCGCGCTCGTCTCGCTGCCGGCGTTGCGCATCAAGGGTGTGTACCTCGCCCTCGTCACCTTGGCGTTGGGCCTGGTGTTCCCGCAGATCATCAAGTGGCCGAAGCTCGAGTGGCTCACCGGGGGCGCGCGCGGCCTCGACAAGACCGGCTTCCGCTTCACGAAGGACAACCCGACGTACGAGATCTTCGGCTGGAACCCGTGGGGCACACTCCGCGGTGAGAACGTGAAGCCGTTCCACTACTGGATCGCGATGGTGATCGTCATCATCGTCTATCTCGCCTGCCGCGGTGTGGTGAAGAGTCGCGCGGGTCGATCGCTGGTCGCCATCCGCGACAACGAGACCGCCGCGGCCGTGATGGGTGTGAACCTGGCCGGCACGAAGGCGTTGGTGTTCGGCCTCTCCGCTGCGCTGTGCTCGTTGCCCGGGTGTCTGTCGGCCATCCGCACCGGCAACGTCACCCCCGACTCCACCAACCTCACCGTCGCCGGTTCCATCACGTTCCTCATCGTCATGGTGGTGGGCGGTGCCGGTTCGCTGTGGGGTCCCATCGTGGGTTCGGTGCTGTACGTGTTCGTCACCGAGATCACGGGCGACTGGAGCAACACCGATTCCATCCCCGGCATCCTCCGCCCGCTGTTCGGCTGGTCGAACACCCCGCCCGGGACGGGCATCTTCGCCGTGCTGCTCATCGTGTTGATGTTCGTGGCACCGTTCGGCATCGTCGGCATGTACCGCCGCCTGCAGGCGCGGGTCGTGACGGTTGTTCCCAAGCCTGCCGGGACGGGTACCATCGCGGCACCGGCCGCGGCTCCCGTCGAGGCCTGAACCACATCAACCACAACCTGAGGGGGAATGGCATGAAGCGAGGCGCATCCGCACGCCTGCTGGCTGCCCTGGCGGCCGGCTCACTGCTGGTCGCTGCGTGCAGCGGCGACGACGAGAGCACCGACGGCACCACGGCCGAGACCACCGCTGAGACCAGCGGTGGCGAGACCACGGTGGCCGACACCGGCGGCGAGACCACGGTGGCCGAGACCACGCCGGTGGCCGAGGGCTGGGCCGTCGACACCGAGGCCTGCATCGACCCCGATGCCGCGAACGCCCCCATCGAGGGTGAGATCAAGATCGGTTCGGCCATGCCGCTCACCGGCGGTGTCGCCGCGGCGGCGTTCGCCCCCGTGAAGGGCGGCTTCGAGGCCTACATCAACTACGCCAACGAGAACGGCCTCCTCGGCGACATGACCGTGTCGGCCACCATCGAGGACGACCAGTACAACAAGGACCTCACCCCGGGCGCCGTCTCGAAGCAGATCGACGCCGGTGTGCACCTGTTCTCGGGCATCATCGGCTCGCCGAACAACGCAGCGGTCCGCGACACCCTCAACGAGGAGTGCATCCCGCAGCTCAACGCCCTCACCGGTTCGCCCGCATGGGGTGAGGTCGAGGACTACCCGTGGACCACGGGCATCCTCGTGCCGTACACGGTGGAGTCGAAGGTGTACGCGGCGCAGCTCGCCGAGCTGTACCCCGAAGGCGCCACGGTCGCGCTGTTCTACGTGAACAACGAGTTCGGTCAGGTGTACGCCGACGCGTTCAAGGAACTCGCCGGTGACTACAACCTCGAGATCGTCGACGAGCAGACCATCGAAGCAACCGATGCCGCGCCGCCGACCTCGCAGATCACCAGCATCGCCGCCAAGGCTCCCGATGTGGTGATGGCCGTGCCGCTGGGCGCGGGCTGCATCGGCTTCCTCACCGAGCTCGCCGCCGCCAAGGCGCAGAACGCCGGCTGGGCTCCCGCCACGTTCATCACCAACACCTGCGCGAGCAGCCTCATCCTCGGTGCCGCGGGTGCGGCCGCCGACGGTCTGTACACCTCGGGCAACCTGAAGGACGTCGTCGCTCCGTCGAACGCCGAGGATCCCGCCGTCAAGGAGTACCTGGCCTACATGGAGTCGCAGGGCCTGGCCGACATCGCCGCCACCGCGGCTGCCGGCTGGACCACCGCCGAGGTCACCGTCGCCATCATCAAGCAGGCGATGGAGTCGCCCGAGGGTCTCACCCGTGCGTCCATCATCAACGCGGCTCGTAACTTCGAGTACACGCCGATGCTGGCTCGCGACGGTGTGGTCGACAAGATGAACGGTGCCGAGGATGCATTCCTCGCCGAGTCGCTGCAGGTGCTGCAGTACGACTTCGAGACGGCCACGTTCACCGACATCGGCGAGCTGATCACCGAGTTCGAGACCAGCTGACCGCTCGTCACGTCCAGTACTGAGCAGGGCCCGCCCCACGGGGCGGGCCCTGCCGCGTCCCAGCACTACGCTTCGCCGGGGGAGGAGTCGCCATGGGGGTGTCGCTCGACGCGCTGAGCACCGTTCGCTACGAGGTGGTCGATCCGGGGGAGCGCGGCATCGCCGTGGTCACGCTCGACCGCCCCGAGAGCCGCAATGCACAGAACAAGCGGATGACGTACGAGTTGAACGCCGCGTTCGACGACGCGTGCCGGAGGACGGATGTGAAGGTGATCGTGCTGCAGGCCGATGGACCGCACTTCTCGAGCGGTCACGACCTGCGCGACACCGAGTCGTTCGACGAGTTCGACCTCGTTGCGCCGCAGGGCGGGTTCGACGCGCCAGGGCAGGAGGGGCACATGGCCTGGGAGGAGGAGCTCTACTTCCAGATGTGCTGGCGGTGGCGCAACCTGCCCAAGCCGCTGCTCGCCGCGGCGCACGGCAAGACCATTGCGGGTGGCCTGATGCTGCTGTGGGTGGCCGACGTCATCGTCGCCGCCGACGATGCGCTGTTCAGCGACCCCGTGGTGGGCATGGGCGTGAACGGCGTGGAGTACTTCGCGCACCCGTGGGAGTTGGGGGCACGCAAGGCGAAGGAGCTGTTGTTCACCGGCGATTGGGTGACGGCTGCCGACGCGCATCGCCTGGGCATGGTGAACCATGTGGTGCCCGCGGCCGACCTGCGGACGTTCACGATGGACATGGCGGCACGCATCGCCACGAAGCCGTCGTTCGCGCTCCGATTGGCGAAGGAGAGCGTCAACCAGACGCTCGACGCGCAGGGTCAGTTCCAGGCGTTCCGCGCCGCGTTCTCACTGCAGCATCTCGGCCACGCCCACAACCGCATCCGCTTCGGCATGCCCGTCGACCCCGGCCACTTCACCCGCTGACCGGCTGGCCGGAGATCTCGAAGTTGTCGTTGTCGACGATGGTGACGACGAACCGCCACTCGGTGCCGTCGGCGGCCGTTGCGGTGCAACCGAACGTGGTGCCGGCGGTGGTGCTGTCGGGTTCACCGCACTCGGCGTCGGTGAACTCGGTGCCCGCCTGCTCGGTGATGCGATCACCCTCGATGTAGTCCTCGGCCGATTGGCGGAAGTCCTCGGTGTCGGTGCTGCAGCCGACGAGCGCCATGAGGCTCGCCGCTCCACCGGTCAGTGCGGCACGCTTCACGAAGGAACCAGCTCGGCGGCGGAGAGCGCCGTGCGCGCAGAGCGGGCGCGTCGCGCCGAGTCGATGGTGAGGATCGCGAGCCCGACCCACACGAGCGCAAAGCCGATCACGCGCGACAGCGGTAGGGCTTCGTCGTACATCAGCCAGCCGATGAGGAAGTTCATCGTCGGCACGATGTACTGCATCGGCCCGATGATGCTGAGTGGCATGCGCTGTGCGGCGTACGCGAACAGCATCAGTGGGGTGACGGTGGCGAGGCCGGACAGGAAGGTGAGCGTGAGCTCGCGACCCGACGCGACGTTGGGGATGCTGTCGACACGACCCGAGAGTGCGATCGCGAGTACCACGGCCGGGACGAGCAGGAAGAAGCTCTCGGCCGCCATGCTCTCGACGGGGGTGAGCGGCACCTGCTTCTTCAGATAGCCGTACGTGGTCCACGACACGGCGATGATGAGCGCGAGCCACGGCACCGAGCCGTACGAGACGGTGAGGACCACCACGGAGGCGACGGCGAAGCCGAGTGCGATTCGTTGCGCGTTGCGGAGGTGCTCGCCGAGCACGATGACGCCCACCATCACGGTGCCGATGGGCGCGATGAAGTAGCCGAGCGCCGTCTCGAGGACGTGCTCGTGGACCACGGCCCACACGTAGGCGGTCCAGTTCACCGTGAGCAGCAACGCGGCGGCGATGACGCGAAGTTGCAGCGGCCGGTTGCGGCGCAACACCTTGAGATGGCCCCAGCGGCGCGTCACGGTGAGCACGATGGCCATCACCACTGCCGCTGCGGTGATGCGCCAACCGATCAGCTCGAACGCGTCGAACCGGTGGAGTTGCTTCCAGTAGATGGTGAGCAGTCCCCACACCACGTAGGCCGTGATGCCGGCGATGATGCCCTTGCGTTGTTCGGCGTGTTCATCCATCGACGTCATCCACCGACGAGGTCCATCACGAGACCGTGGAGGTCGGCGGCGCGGCGGAACTCGACGCGCGGGTCCTGGTGCAGCGTGTCGTGCAGGAACGAGAAGCTGATGCCCGACGCAGGATCACACCAGTTGAGCTGACCGCCCGCGCCCGCATGGCCGAACGCCCGCGGTGCGTCGGGCATCCAGCGGTGGAGGTGATAGCCATCGCTGCCCGCGACGTAGCCGGCGATGGTGCGGTTGGCCGGCACCCCGTCGGTGACGCTGACGCTGGCGTTGCGGACGGTGCCCACCGCGTCGGCGAGCCAGTCCTTCGGCAGGGCGTCGTCGAAGTCGTGCAGGAAGTGCTGATAGATGCGCGCCATCTGGTCGGCGCGGGCCAACCCACCGCCGCCGGGGATGGCAGCGGCCTGTGCTCGGGGGTCGTTGAGTGACAGCAGCATCTCGGGTCCCACCGAGGCGACGGGCACCAGATCGGGCCGACCGTAGGTGGCCACGAGCAGCGAGGTGTCGTTCGGGTACTCGCCGGTGGCGCGCACGGTGACGGCGGGTGTGGCGGCGGCCTTCGGTCCGAGCACGGCGGGCACGCCGGCGGGGTGTGCCACCCGTTCGTGCACCACGTCGACGTACGACCGGCCGTTCAGCGTCTCCAGCAACTCGGCGATCACCCAGTGCGCGGCCACCGGGTGGTACTCGGTGCGCGTGCCGGCCGGCCAGTCGAGGTGCCACTCGGCGAACGCGGTGCGCCGGCCCTCGCTGGTGCCCCAGCGGTCGGGACCGATGGGCGCCTGTGGGAAGCCGCCCTGCATGGTGAGCAACTGCAGCACCGTGACGTCGTCCTTGCCGTGGTGCCCGAACGCCGGCAGGTAGTGCGCCACGGGGCGAGTGAGCTCGAGCGTGCCGTCGGCGAAGTGTGGCAACAGCGCCATGGCCACCAACGCCTTCGTGGCCGAGAAGATGACGAAGTGATCGTCGTCGTGGGCGGTGCCGAACGACCGGAAGTCGGCGACCTCTCCGTGCAGCCCGATGGCCACCTGCGCGGCGCTCATGTGACCGCGGTCGACCTCCTGCTGGATCCGGTCGTGCAGTGCGGCGAGCCCGGTACGGGCGAGCGAGGTCATGGCTCCTACAGTACGGGTCGCCTCGCACGGGTTGCGAGATGGGGAGGTGCCAGATGGCCGATGTGAACGTGCATCGCGTGGGTGAGGTCGACGTGGTCACGATCGACCGTCCCGACGTGCGCAACGCGTTGCGTTTCCAGAGCTACGACGAGCTCGAGGCCGCCATCCGCACCACGACGGCGCGGTGCATCGTCATCACCGGCACCGACCCGGCGTTCTGCTCGGGCGACGACGTGCGCGAGGTGATGGGCGGCGGCACCGGGCCAAAGCCCATGCCGGTCGCGCCCCGGTTGACGCCCGCGGCCGACGCACTGCTCCACACCGACGTCCCCGTCATCGCTGCCGTGAACGGCGCCGCGGTCGGTTGGGGAATGGAGTTGGCGCTCATGGCCGACATTCGCATCGCCTCGCAGCGCGCCAAGTTCGGTGAGCTCTTCGTGCTTCGCGGCCTGTGCAGCGACGTGGCAGGGATGAGTCGCCTCGCACAACTCGTCGGGCGGGAGCGGGCGGCCGAGTTGCTGTTCACCGGTGACGTCATCGACGCCTCCACGGCAGAGCGGTGGGGACTGGTGTCCCGGGTGGTCGAGCACGAGGACCTGCTGCCGGCAGCGATGCAGCTGGCGGGCAAGATCGCCTCGCGGCCGCCGCTGGCGGTGCAGCAGTTGAAGGCCGGCATGCGGCGCGTGCTCGACCCCGACTGGACCGAGTTCGGGGCGTGGGTGAGCACCACGCTGGGCCAGTTGTTCCGCACCGACGACCACAAGGAGGGCGTGCGCGCCTTCCTCGAGAAGCGCGACCCCCACTTCACGGGTCGCTGACCCGATGCGGCACGAGACCATCCACTGCACGGGCGCGAACGGCGTTCGTCTCGTGGCCGATGCCTACGGCGAGCCCACCGATCCCCACGTGCTGCTGCTGCACGGCGGCGGCCAGACCCGGCACTCGTGGGGTGGCACCGCCGCCGCGCTCGCGCAGGAGGGCTTCTACGCGGTGAGCGCCGACCTGCGCGGTCACGGCGAGAGCGAGTGGGATCCAACGGGCGACTACAGCATGGCCGTCATGCGTGCCGACACCGAGGCGTGGTGCGACGTGCTCGATCGTCCCGCACTGGTGGGCGCGTCGATGGGCGGCATCACCGGGATGTGGACCGAGGGCACTCGTGCCGAGGAGGGCCTCGAGCCGGCATCTCGGGCGCTCGTGTTGGTCGACATCGCCCACCGGTCGGAGGCCGCCGGGGTGCAACGCATCATCTCGTTCATGACCGGCAACCCGGAGGGGTTCGCCTCGCTGGAGGAAGCGGCCGACGCCGTTGCCACCTACATGCCGCACCGGCCGCGCCCGAAGAACCTCGACGGACTCGCCCGGAACCTCCGCCTCGGCGACGACGGCCGCTACCGCTGGCACTGGGATCCGGCGTTCATGAGCGACGAGCGTCGTCCTCGATCGAGTGTGCACATCGACATCTTCGTCGAGCACGCGAAGCGGCTCACGTTGCCGGTGCTGCTGGTTCGTGGCCGGATGAGTGACGTCGTCAGCGAGGACACCGTGCGCGAGTTCCTCGATCTCGTGCCCCAGGCGCAGTTCGTCGACGTGCAGGACGCCCACCACATGGTGGCGGGCGATCGCAACGACGCGTTCACCCCGCCCGTGGTCGCCTTTCTCCGTTCGCTCTGACCTGGCAGGCTGGTCGACATGGACCTGCGTGTCGCCGCCGACGCCCGGGCCGCGGCCGACGAGGCCGCTGCGTGGACCGCAACGCAACTGCGCAACGCCGTACAGCGCCGTGGACGAGCCACCATCGCCGTCAGCGGTGGCTCCACGCCGGCGATGATGTTCGCTGCGTTGGCGGCGGCGCCGGTGCCGTGGCGCAAGGTGAGCGTCTTCCAGGTCGACGAACGCGTCGCGCCCGACGGCGACGCGGCCCGCAACGCGGCGCTGCTCGACCTGCTGCCCGCCGACGCAACCGTGGTGCCGATGGACGTCACCGCGCCCGATCTGCACGAGGCGGCGCGTCGCTATGCCGCCCTGCTCCCGGCGCAGTTCGACGTCGTGCACCTCGGTCTCGGCGACGACGGGCACACGGCGTCGTGGGCGCCCGGCGATCCGGTGGTGCGGAGCACGGCGCGGGTCGACATCACCGGCGCGTACCGGGGCCACGTGCGCATGACCCTCACGCCGTCGGCGGTGAACGGTGCGCGGCACCGAGTGGTGCTCGCCGCCGGTGCCGACAAGGCCGCGCCGTTGGAAGGTTGGCTGCTCGACGCCGCCGACCTGCCGGTGCGGCGCGTGCGATCGTCCGGCACGGTCGTGGTGGTCGACGTCGCGGCGGCGGCGCGCCTTCCCGGCGTCGGTGGCTAGCGTCGAACGCACGATGGACATCACCACCACCCCCGAGTGGGCCGAACTGCTCGCGACACCCAGTCCGGCCCACCTCCGCGACCTGTTCGCCGACGATCCCGGGCGCGCCGAGCGGTACGTCACCACCGTGGCCGACCTCCGAGTCGACTGGTCGAAGCACCTCGTCGACGACCGAGTGGTCGCGAATCTGATGGCGGTGGCCAGGGCCGCCGGCGTGGCCGAGCGCCGGGATGCGATGTTCGCCGGTGAGATCGTGAACACCACCGAGCAGCGCGCCGTGCTGCACACGGCACTGCGTGCGCCCGTGGCCGCGACGGTGTTGGCGGACGGACACGACGTCGTGCCCGACGTGCACGAGGTGCTCAGCCGTATGGCGACGTTCGCCGGCCGGGTGCGCAACGGCCACTGGCACGGCGCCACCGGCCAGCGCATCCGTACCGTGGTGAACATCGGCATCGGCGGCAGCGACCTCGGGCCGGCGATGGCCTACCTGGCAACCGCTGCATTCGGCCAGCGCGAACTCGAGTGCCGGTTCGTCAGCAACGTCGATGGTGCCGACATCCACAGCAACCTCATCGATCTCGACCCCGCCTCCACGCTGGTGGTGGTGAGCAGCAAGACGTTCACCACCGTCGAGACCATCACCAACGCCACCGCGGCCCGAGACTGGCTCACGGCGGCGCTCGGTGACGATGCCGTGGCGCAGCACTTCGTCGCGGTGAGCACGAACGCCGAGAAGGTGGCGGAGTTCGGCATCGACACGGCGAACATGTTCGGCTTCTGGGACTGGGTGGGCGGTCGCTACTCGGTCGACTCGGCCATCGGACTGTCGCTGATGATCGCCATCGGCCCCGACGGCTTCCGGAACTTCCTCGCCGGCTTCCGAGCGGTCGACGAGCACTTCCGCGCGGCCCCGTTCGAGGAGAACGTGCCCGTCATCATGGGCATGCTCGGCATCTGGTACCACAACGTGCTCGAAGCAGAGACGAAGGCCGTGCTGCCCTATGCGCACGAGCTGCGCCGTTTCCCCGCCTACCTCCAACAACTCGACATGGAGAGCAACGGCAAACGAGTGCGGCTCGACGGCGGCGAGGTGGCCACCACCACCGGCCCCATCGTGTGGGGCGAACCCGGCACGAACGGGCAGCACGCGTTCTACCAACTGCTGCACCAGGGCACGCGGCTGGTGCCGGTCGACTTCATCGGTTTCGCCCGACCCAACCATCCCTTCCTCGAGCAGCACGACCTGCTGATGGCCAACCTGTTCGCGCAGGGAGAGGCACTGGCGTTCGGGAAGACGCTCGACGAGGTGATCGCCGAGGGCATCGCACCGCATCAACAGGCGCATCGCGTGTTCCCCGGCAACCGTCCGAGCACCACGGTGTTGGCACCACAGCTCACTCCGAAGGTGTTGGGGCAGTTGATCGCGTTGTACGAGCACATCGTGTTCGTACAGGGCTGCGTGTGGGGGGTGAACAGCTTCGACCAATGGGGTGTGGAGTTGGGCAAGGCGTTGGCCAACCGCATCACGCCCGAGCTCACCGGCGACGACGAGCCGCGGCACGACTCGGGCACCAACGCGCTCGTGCGCTGGTATCGGGCGAACCGAGCGAGCGACTGATCAGGTGCCGGCGAGGCGTGCGAACACGGCCTTCAGGTAGCTGCCCTCGGGGAACGTCACGGGGTGGTCGATCGCGTGTGCCGTCGTACGGATGATCTCCAGCGGACGGTCGGTGCGCGCCGCGGCGTGCGCAACCGTGACCTGGAAGTCGTTCGCCGTGACTCGGCTGCTGCACGAGCACTGCACGAAGAGCCCGCCGCGCTGTACGAGGCGGACACCGAGGTCGGTGAGCTTGGCGTAGGCGGCGAGTGCACGCGGTGTCTCGTGCGCTCGCTGCGCGAACGACGGTGGGTCGATGACGACGATGTCGTACTTGCGACCCTGCTTCACGAACGTCTCCATCTCGCGGAACGCGTCGCCGATGACGGCCGTGTACTTGCAGGCCGCGACCGCAGGAAGGTGGGCGTTGTGCGCCAGGTTGCGAGCCGCCACCTCGAGGGTGGGCGCGCTCAGGTCGACCGCGGTGACAGCGGCGGCCCCCCCGGCGGCTGCATGCACCGTGAACCCGCCGGTGCTGGCGAACACGTCGAGCACCGTGGCGCCCGCCGACTCGCGACCGACCAGCATGCGGTTGTCGCGCTGGTCGAGGAAGTGTCCGGTCTTCTGACCGCGCACGACGTCGGCCTCGAACGTGAGGCCGTTCTCGCGGAACAGCACCGGATCGGTGGGGCACACGCCGAGCAGTGCGTCGCCTTCCTCCAGCCCGTGAAGGGCATCGGCCGGGACGTTGCGTGCGAGCCGCAGCACCAGCGCCTCCGGATGCAGCGCCTCGTCGATGACCGCGAGGATGTCGGCGAGATGCGGCACCCACGCCGCTGTGTACAGCTTCAGCACCAGCGTGCGGTCGTAGCGGTCGAGCACCAGACCCGGCATGCCGTCGTTCTCGCCGTTGACGACGCGGTAGCCGTCGGTGTCGCCGCGCTCGACCAGCGGCGCACGCACGGCCATCGCCGCTGCGAGGCGCGCCGACCAGAACGCCCGATCGACCGTGACGGGCCGACCGTGATGGAGCACCTTCAGGCGGATCGGGCTCGACGGATCCCACAGGCCGATGGCCGCGAACTTGCGTTCGCTGTCGAAGACGACGGCCAGGTCGCCCATCGCGCCATCGTGTCCGGTGGACACGATGGAGTGGTCGTAGACCCACGGATGCCCACTGCGGATGTGGCGCAACGCGTCGGGCGTGACGCGCACCGCGAGCCGCTTCGGGTTGGGGCGGGGGAGTCGATCGACGGAAGCCACGCCTGCAGGGTATTGCCTTCTCCGGTGTGACCGCGGTGCTCGTCGGTTGCGGCAGACTGCCTGGCATGACGCACGACGCATCGACCATCGAACGGATCGGAGTGGTGGGAGCAGGCCTGATGGGCTCGGGGATCGCCGAGGTGTGCGCTCGGGCGGGTCTCGATGTGGTGGTGCGCGAGGTCGACGCCGAGGCGTGCGAGCGCGGCAGGGCCCGCATCGTCGGCAGCCTCGACCGCGGCGTGCGCTCGGGCAAGCTGGCAGAGGCAGACCGCGACTCGGCCATCGCCCGTCTGGCGTTCACCACCGACTTCGCCGAGCTCGCCGACCGCCAGTTGGTGGTGGAGGCTGTGATCGAGGAGGAAGCGCTCAAGACCGAGGTGTTCCGCGCGCTCGACCGTCACGTGGCCGACCCCGGCGCCATCCTTGCCAGCAACACCAGCTCCATCCCGATCATGAAGTTGGGCATCGCCACCGAGCGACCCGAGCAGGTGATCGGCATCCACTTCTTCAATCCGGTGCCCGTGCTGAAGCTGGTCGAGTTGGTGACGTCGTTGCTCACCTCACCCGACACGGCCGCCCGTGCGCAGACGTTCGCCGCCGACGCGTTGCACAAGCGCGTCATCCGTAGCCAGGACCGTGCCGGCTTCGTGGTGAACGCGCTGCTCATCCCGTACATCCTCTCTGCGATTCGGATGATGGAGTCCGGGTTCGCCACGGCCGACGACATCGACACCGGCATGGTGGAGGGCTGCAACCATCCGATGGGACCGCTCCGCCTGGCCGACCTCATCGGGCTCGACACCACGCAGGCGGTTGCGGAGAGCCTCTACGCCGAGTTCAAGGAACCGCTCTACGCCGCACCGCCGTTGCTGTCGCGGATGGTGGAGGCCGGGCTGCTCGGCCGCAAGTCCGGTCGCGGCTTCTACGACTACGCACCGAAGGGCTGAGCCGTGGCCGACGCGTTGGAACGCATCACCAACCTCGTGGCGCTCCTGCTGGAGACGCGGGCGCCGCTCACGCTCGAGCAGATCGCGAACGAACTGCGCGGCCAGTACCCGCCCGGCGAGGCGGCGTTGCGCGGCGCGTTCGAACGCGACAAGGCGATGCTGCGTGAGATCGGCGTCCCCATCGACAGTGAGGTGCTCGCCGGCTCCGACGCAGGCAAGACCGCGTACCGCATCGATCGGCGGCGCTACGAGCTCGCCGAACTCGAGCTCGCCGACGACGAGCGTCGGGCGCTGCAGATGGCCGTGGCCGCAGCCCGCCTCAGCGACGGCGACTTCGGTCTGTTGAAGCTGGGGGCCGACGGCGGTGCGTCGAGCATCGTGGTCGCGAACGTTCCCGACGATCCGGCACTCCCTGCGTTGCGCGAAGCCGCCGCGCAGCACGCCGAGGTGGCCTTCGGATACCGCGGTCGTGCTCGCCGACTGCAGCCGTACGCGGTGCTGCTGCGCGATGGCACCTGGTATGTGATCGGGCACGACGTCGAGCACGACGCCGTCCGCACGTACCGCGTCGATCGCATCGAGGATGGTGTCACCGTCGGCGACGACGCGACGTTCGAACGGCCCGCCGACTTCGACGTTCGCTCGGTGTTCCCCACCGACCCGAAGTTGCTCGGCGACGAACCGGCCTCCAGGGCCGTGGTGCGGGTCGATGCGCCGCGTGCCGCATGGGTGGTCGCAGCGATGGGTGAGGGCGCCGTCCAGCACACCCATGCTGACGGCGGGGTGGAGGTGGAGGTGCCGTGTGCCAACATCGACGCGTTCCGCTCGTGGTTGTTCGGTCTCGGTGAACATGCCGAGGTGGTGTCGCCACCGGAGGTGCGTGCTGCGGTGGTGGCGTGGTTGCGCGAGATGGTGGGTGCGCGGTGATCGCCCGTCGCGGTCCTCGTCCCACCGCCGAGCGCCTGCGCCGCCTGCTGGTGATGCTGCCGTGGCTGATGGAACGCGGCGAGGTGCCGGTGGCCGAGATGGCCGAACGGTTCGGTCTCACCGAGGCGCAACTGGTGAGCGACATCGAGTTGGTGTCGATGTGCGGCCTGCCGCCGTACCTCGACGAGTTGATCGACGTGTGGATCGACGACGGCGTGGTGTCGACCGGCATCCCGCGGGTCTTCACCAAACCGCTGCGCCTCACGGCGCCGGAGGGTTTCGCGTTGCTCGCGGCGGCGCGAGTCGCGCTGCAACTGCCGGGCGCCGAGCCCGACGGCGCGCTGGCGCGTGCCCTCGAGAAGCTGGCGGCCGCCCTCGGCGACGTGGTGGTGGTCGATCAGCCGCAGCCACCCGCGACGGCCGACATCACCGATGCCGCCGAGCGCGGTGCCCGGCTGCGGGTGACGTACTGGTCGGCCACCGCCGACGGGGCGAGCGAGCGGGTCATCACCCCTCGACGTGTGTTCCTCGACAGAGGGCGTTGGTACGTCATCGCCGACGACCATCGCAGCGGCCAGGAGCGCACGTTCCGAGTCGACCGCATCGAGCAGTGGGCGCCCACCGGTGAGGTCGACCCGCCGCGCGTGGTGGCCGCGCCGACGGCCGACGAATGGTTCCTCGACGACGACCTGCGCACCGCACGCCTGGAGTTGCCGGCCGCTGCGGGATGGGTGGTCGAGCGCTATCCGGTCCGCACGGTGGAGCAGCGGGGTGAGCGGCTCGTGGTGGAGTTGGCCGTCACCGATGAACGCTGGCTCCGCGAGTTGTTGCTCCGGCTGGGCAGCGGTGCCACCGTGCTCGCGCCCGACGAGTGGCGCCATCTCGGCGCGGAAGCGGCCGCAGGCCTGCTGGCCCGTTACGAGGGCGCCGGTAGCGACGCCAGCTGATCGACGGTGGTGACGCCGTGCGCCCGTAGCAGGTGTGGCAACACTGCCGCGGTGGCGTCGGCGTCGGCGAGCGCATCGTGTGGCCGGACGAGCTCGATGCCGTAGCGGGTGCACAGGTCGGCCAGACGGTGCGACTGCGTGCGCTGTGGGTCGAGCGCTCGCGACATGCGGAGGGTGCACAGCGGCTGATCGATGTGGATGTCGACGCCGTGCTCGGCGCCCGCCTTCTGCAGGAAGCGGGTGTCGAACGACGCATTGTGTGCCACGAACCGGGCGCCCTCCATGCGGCGGACGAGTTCGGTGAGCACCACGGGCGCGGGAGGTGCGTGGCGCACGTCGCGGCGACGGATGCCGTGCAGTTCGGTGGGGCCGACGCGGAAGAACCAGCGCGATCGAGGGGCGAGGAGGCTGCTCCACCGGTCGAGCACCACACCGTCGCCATCGACCACCACGATGCCGACCTGCAGCACGTGATCGCGGCGAAGTGAGAGCCCCGAGGTCTCGACGTCGACGACCGCGAACCGCTGGCTGCTGACCGGGCTGGACATGGTGCTCACCCTAGATCGGGGGTGTGACAACTCAGCCGATGGCGGCCATGCCCGTGAGGAGCGTCTCCTTGTCGAAGTAGTCGCGCCAGAGGGCGATCTGTCCGTGGCGCACCACGAACAGGCCTGCCACGGGGAGGTCGAGCGTCCGGTCGCCCTTGTGGAACCGATCGAGGCGCTCGTTCATCACGAGACCCTGGTCGAGGTTGCCGGAGGCGACCTCGTGGTGCACCACCCATTCGACCGAGTCGAACATGGCGATGAACGGAGCGAGCGTGGCGCGCACGGCGTCGCGGCCGTGCACGGTTCCCATCGGCACGTTGTCGTACTCGATGTCGTCGGTGAGGTGGCTCAGCGCGTGGTCGAGGTCGAGTTGCTCGACGGCGCGGATGAAGCTGTTGACGACGTCGGTGGGCATGCGCCCACCGTAGTCGCGGTCAGCCCTGGTGGGCGCGGGCTCGCACGCCGATCGGAGCCGACACCGTGTAGCCGGCGAGGTGACGATCCTCTTCGCTCTCTCCGGCCCAGAACCCGTACTCGTGGTGCTCGCGGGCGAAGGTGCGACACGTGTCGAGCACCGGGCACGCCAGGCACAGGCGGCGGGCTCGTGCCTCGCGGCGGGCCCTGGCCTGCGGACGCTCTGCCTTCGGCGGGAAGAACAGGTTGGTGTGCCCCTTGCACGCAGCCTGCTC
>Ga0172373_10005038_pt1 | contig 18308 bp, 20 predicted proteins | sample Lak10m_2_FD_114546 | JGI IMG/M metagenome (GOLD analysis project Ga0172373, IMG submission 114546) | Freshwater microbial communities from Kabuno Bay, South-Kivu, Congo - kab_092012_10m | ecosystem: Environmental > Aquatic > Freshwater > Lake | place: Democratic Republic of the Congo...
TTCGTTAATGTCATCTAAGTCTTTAAGAACAAGTCTTGCAGCCTTTGCGTTAACTCCTTTTTTCTCTAGGACTTCTTTGACAACTCGCTCACGCTGCACCTTGGATAATCCCTCAAGTTGCTCAGTAAGTTCCTTGATACGTTTCTCATCTGCACGTTTGGCTTTTCGTAACTTCTTTAATAAGTCACTTCCATCCACCTGTGTATCTGTATCTGTATCTAGGTCGTCGTCTTCGTCTTCCCAGTAATTGTTGCTCATAGCAACCACCCTTTCTATTCGTTGTTAGTCGCAAGCCACAGTTCTATTCGGGGAAATAGGCTGGCTCTTGCTACCAGTCTTATACGCTAACGGGGCTGGTCGGTCCGTAAGGATTCTATTTAGATTAAGCCAGCACCTCTGGCTTGTGAAGCAAATGACTTGCTTCCTATAGTGCCCGCTTTATTTGCAAAGCGAGCCTCTTCTTCTTTAGTTAATGCTTCTAAGGCTTGTGCTTCTCTGACTGAGTTTCTGAAAACAATATTCTCTAAGTCAGCCTGTGATAGTGGTTCTGTTCCAGATATACCTGCAAGTTTAGTTGCAGTAGGAAGTGCTTGTGCTACACGTCCGAACTTACCAAGTGAACTCTGGTATGTCTCACCTAAAGCACCTAGTTCAGTAGCACGCTCTACAGTAACTCCGCCTGGAAGGGTTTCACTAGCACCCAAACCTTGTTGTTGAGCAGCAGTTAGAACTTCATATCCAGCAAGTTCTCTTGCTAGGTCCTTAGTGCTCTTCTCTCCACCAATGATTGCTCTAGCAATTTGAGTATCAGTTAAATTCGGATATCGTGTCTTAATAGTTTCTTTTATTTCATTGGGAGCAAATTGAATTCTATCAAATATTTGAGTAACACGCTCTGCAAATACTGATGCTGGAATAGCCTTGCCAATGATTCCAGTAAGAAATTCTTCAGTTGCTAAATCACCTAGGTTTGATGTTCTAAGAACATCTGCCATTTTTGATTGAGTTGCAACATACTCAGCAATTGTAGGAACAGTTACTGGCTTACCAGCCTGACGTAAATCTTGTAAATCGTAGATGCCTTTGAATCGTTTAGTAAAGTCAGCCATCTGAGGATTGTTACGAACATCTTGTAATGCTAAGTTGTAAGATTCTTCAATAGTTGCGCCTGTCTTATAAAACTTAGACATAGATGTATATAGTTGGTCAACCCAAGGTTTAGCCATTTCTTCTGTACCAAAGAATAAACTAAGAGTAGTTTTAAATACATCTTTTGCTAATGTTGGTCCAGTTACACCAGTCCCAGGTAAACCAGAACTTAATCCAGTTCCGCCAGTTGTAGTTTTACCCATTGTTGTTCCACTTGTTGTACTACCAGGCAAATCACCAAAGAAAGATAATCCAGTTAGGCTAGTCCCTAGCCCATCCATTTCATCAGTTTTAAGTTGTGGTATTCCAGCGCCACTATATAAACTGCCGTATTGAGATTGTAAATTTTTTATTACTAATTGTGGAATTCCACCAGCAGCAATAGCCTCATCATATTGTTTTTTAATTAAGATAGCAGCCATTGCATTAGTATCAGTAGTACCATCTGGTTTTCTTACTTGTTTTTGTTCTTCAGCAGTTAGTTGTCCAGATATAGGAGTATCATTAAAATATCCCTGAGAGTTAATACCACCACGAGAAGCAATATACTCTTTAGTATAACCAATTGCTCTGGCTTCTGCTTCTTTAACAGCGTTACGCTCAGTACCAGTAATTGTTAAACCAGATGAAGGTGAGACCATACCAATAGTAGTAGCAGCAGGTGGTTTACCTTTAGTTGGATTTACGCCAGTATATGATTTTCCATTAATAATTACCGTTTCAGTTGGTGCTCCATATTGGTCTGCAAAAGAACCAGTAACAGTTGATGGATTTGCGCTACCCGCTTGACCAAAAGGTGTACCAGTTGCAGGTGTACTACTTACGGGTGGTAAACCCATCATTGCTCTAATTCTATCGCGTTCGTCAGCCATTAATTAAACTCCAAATCCCGCTGCTCGCGCAAAACCAATTGCTGCTTCTCTTCCTTTAGTTTGCATTGCAACTGTTTTATCTGCGTTTGGATGAAAAATTGCATAATTATAAATATCAGCAGTAGTTGGAGGTGGAAGTTTACCTACTACGCCATCTGGTCTTAAAAATCTATCAACCTCTGGATTATCTAAAGGTAGCGCACTTGGGTCCATTTCCCAGGTTCTAGCCAATATAGAAACAATAGGATTTGCAATATCTGCCATAGTCAAATCAGGGTTTGCTGCAAGACGTGGAGCATATGCTGGGTAATATTTTTGTGCTTGAGCATTTAATTCTAATTTAAGTTTTTCTGAAGATAATGCACCAGAGGCTAAATCTATACCAAGTTTTACAATCTCTTTATTAGTCACACTTGTTGCACCATAAGACTTAAGAAGTGTTTTAACATTGTTAATTGTTTTAATTGCAGAACTAGGTAAATCCTCAGCCTTACCAAGTACTGCCTTTGACCATACATAAGACTCAGTAAAAGCCTTGGCATCAAATAGTGATGGAGTAGTTACTTGCTCAGTGCCACCCCCTTTAGCCTTACGGGTAACTGTCTTGCCAGATAACTTAGCCTCAGCACTTACCTTATTAAAGAAATCTAATCTATCTTGTTCAGTAAATAATGTTGGGTTATATCCTAGGGCTGAAGCAGTTTTATTTAAAAGAGCATCTGATGTTAGTCGGTCATACTCGGTATATGAGATAGTTGTACCAGTAACAGATGGAGCGTTCTTACTTAATGTACTAAGAACATCCCAAGGTGATTTCTTTTCACCATTCTTAAAGGAAGCCACAGCGCCGTCAACAATGGTATTCCAAAGGGTCTGACGCATTGCACGGGTAGGTTGTGTCTTATTCTCAACAGTAACTAGATACTCTTGAAGTGCAAGAACTGATGCTTCAGGTAGAGTAGAGAAACCTTTTTTAACTATAGACGCATCAGCCTTAACCAAGTTACCATTTTTATCTGGCATCCAAAGATAACTAATTGTTTTCTTAGAACCCTTTTGAGGAACTTTAGGTACTGGTGGTGGTGGAATTACCATTATCTAGCCTCTTTCAAACTGTCGTTTTGGAAATATCTATTTATTATTTTTTGCAGTACTGGGTCCCAAAGATTTAAAGTTGATTCTAGGTAGGCAACCCATTGTTCTTTAATGATATTTTTACTGCCAACGAAAGTATCTTTATAAGCCTTAACATATGAATCACGATATTCTACAAAAGCCTTAGCGTGAGTCCAGAATTGAGTATTACCAAATTCATTCATCCACTTTTTATTATCAATAACCTTTTGTAAACCTCTGGCTTGTGACCAAGCAGCATCTCCCTTTGAGATACTTTGCATATACTCGTTATACCAGGGTTCACTACCAGTTTTAAGAGTTGTTGTTGCATATTGTTTTAATGCATCTTTTAACTCTGGTACACTAAGGTAACTTGCGTAACCCGCTTTTTTAGCAGCATCATTTAACTGCTTCTTATAGTCGGTGTAAGCCTTCCAGTAACGAGATTTAGTTAATTCAACCTCAACCATTTCTGGTGTCTTAAGTTGAGTATTAAGAATTGTTCCACCAGGTAAGGTTGTGTTTGGGTCATTAAGGAATTTATTAACCTGTGGGCTATATTCTTTTGGTAGGTCTGCGGTTAGCAAGCCAACTACTTGAGGACTAATAGATTCTAGTTCTTTAGCAAGACCACTATAATCATTCCATATTCTATCGTATGCTTTTTGGCTTGGAGTAATATAAGCGTTCTTATCTTTAGAAGATACAAACAATCTATCCATAGGGAACTGTGCGCCAGGAACAGCCATATGAGATTGGTACTCATCCTCTGCCAGGCGTTGAGCCTCTACGTCACCCTTACCCTGTGCTCTGTACTTATCAAGAAGCATAGAGTAATAGTCATTAAATAAACTATCTGGACGGGCTTCTACATACTGGGCTGTACCTAGTAATGAGAAAAACTGAGTACGGAATTTACGTAAGTAAATATCTGTAGTTTCTTTTTCTATACTTTTTTCAGTTGGCTTTGGACCAATCTTCATATCATAAAGAGTCCATTGTTTATTTGATACAGAAACTAATGAATCCATCCACATTTCGTCAGTCTTTGACTTATTAACTGCGGTTATTAAATTTCTTGCCCAAGCAGGAGTAAATGTTTTGGTTAGTTGAGTCTTAACATTTGGCTCTATTCCAAATGGGAATAACTCATCATATGAGTAACCAGGAATTTTTCCAACTGTTCCATCTATAAGAGTTTTTATTTCATCTGCTGAATCAGGCTTACCATTTAAAATTCTATTTACTGAAAGTGGGACTAGCCAGTTTGCACCAGGAAGGTTAGCAATAAAGTTAGTTGCACGTGCTGAAACAATAATTCCTTGACCTTTATTAAAGCCCATCTCTTTAGTACCAGGAACTAATAGATACTGAGCCTTCATTGGGTCTTCAACTGGATTACCATACTTGTCTACACCAAATGAGTTATATAAAGCGTAATAAGAGTTTAAAAATCCTGATGTTCTACCAGGTTGTCTGGCAGCAAAACCAGTATAACGATAGATACCACTTGCCGCTGCATTAGGGAAAACAAGTGCTGCACGGGCTAGATAAAGCCCTCTTTGTTGACGTGGAATTGTATAGAAAACTTTTGTTATGTCTTGCACCATTTCGGCTGCAGCAGATTGTCTTAATGTATTTAAGGTTGCAAGAGTTACTTCTTGACCTTGGGCAACTAATTGGTTAGCCTTACTAACTACACGATTAGCGTGCTCAACGTTACCCCATACTTGACGAATTAAGTTTTCTGGTTTAGCAAGTCCACGCCACGCTGCTGAGATAACAGCATCTGACGCTTCGCTAATTGCTTTGCCAAGAGTTGTAGGTCTTGAATAAGCAATATCAAGTGGTTGAATAGGAACCATTTGGTCAAGATATGCACTCAATGTTCTTTCTAAATCTGTTTGTTTAACAGGACCTGCGGCAGCCAGTCTTTGTGCTTCTGGGCTTGGTAGGTATCTATTAACATATGAAATAGAATCATCAACAATTTGAGTTAGTTCATCTTCACTACGTCCCATATTGTATGCATAAGATTTACCTTGACGTGTAGTTGCCCATTGTAATAACTCTTCACGAGATGCACCTCTAAGGATTTGGTCAACTAAAACATCTCCCCGCATATAAGTATTAACTACATATGTTAGTTCAGGGAAATATAGTGGGTCTGCAACATTTGTTATAGTAGAAGGACTCTTGCGGAATACAGTATTTATCTTTGCAACAACTGCTTTGTTACCAAGAACTTCAAGGGTTCTAGTATTATTGTTTGCAATTTCACTAAAGTATCCATCACCAAGATAATTCTGATTTGTAAATGATGGGAACTCAAACTTTTGTCCATTAGCAAGAACTCGTGTCACAGTATCTGGCATTAAAGGTTTACTCTCATAACGACCTTCAGATACCTTAAATAATCTGGCTTTTTCCTGAAGTTTAGGGTCAAGTTTCTTTAATACTTCACCTATCTCATCATAAACCTTAGCAATTTGAGTATCAAAAACATTTAATTCAGGAGCAAGAATATTAATCTTATTAGTTGCCTCAAGTACTAATGCTTCTGCTCTAGCAATTAAAGATGCATTACCCTTATATGCTTGTTCAACTTTTTTAAGAGTATCTTTATATTCTTTACCAGGAGTAATATCTTTTACTCTTAGAGAACTTAACTCATCTGCAGGAATATTATCTTTTAAGGTTTTGATTCTACGACTTAAGTTGTATAAAGTTGGGACATCAACTGGCTTACCATATTCAACTGTCCAGCGATTAAAGTTTGTTTCAATATTGTCAACAATTTTTTCGGCTGCACGTAAATCTTCTCTAACTTCATCAGCCCAGTCAGCCTTTGTTTTAGGTGATACGCCAGGAGTATCTCTAAAAAAACTTAAATACTGTGCATAGATATTATCACGAAGATTTATTGCTTGGTTATACTGTTCTGATAAAGCCTTTATCTCACGTTGAATTTCTTTTTTAGCACTTGGAAAAATAGTCTTTGCTTTTTCAATATTTCTCATAGTAAAATTTGCTGTATTTTTTATCATTTGTTTTGCAGCAGTAGTTGCCATTGCTGAAACAAACTCTGAACCAGATGCCATAGTCGCTGACAACATAGGTTCAAATACAGAGTTTTTAGGAATATATGAAAAACGATACAACTGTGCTAATGAGAATGTTTTATTACCCATTTCAAAAATAGATTGGGCAGCATCTTTAGTACCACCAACAGTCTTCTGCACACCACCAGCAACTACATTTTTTTCTGCTCTAGCAGCACGGGCAATCATTTTATCTAATTCACCAAAAGGTAACATAGGCATTGAGTTTTGTAGTTGACGTTGAGTCCGTGCATTAACTACAATTCGTGTACCAGTTGGGTCCATTGCGTTTCCGTGTTGACGCAAATCTCCGTGTACAGCCTTTACGTTTTGCATTAAAGTATTAACAAAAGAATCAATTACTTCAGTATTAAAATAGCCTCTTGAATATGCAATAGTTCTAGCCAATGCTATATTAGCATCATCAATAACTTTAGCACGAGCACCATCTGTAGTAGCAGAAACAAACTTATCAATTAATTCTCTACGATATTCAGATACAGTTTTTGGCGTTAAATCATCTGATGTAATTAATTTTTCACCACGTCTAAATAATGGGACATCATCAAAAACAGCAATTAATTCATCTACACCATTAAGAGGACGTAAACCTGAGTTAGTTACAAATCCCTTTGGCATCATAGTTCCAAAGTTACGAATAAGAACTGTGGCTGCGCCACCTACACGTCCACCTAGTACTGTTTGAGTAAACCCACCAACGTTTGAAAAGTCACGCTCTAGTCTTGCTGTCTTAAGTTGTGCATTTCTTGTACGTAGTGCAGCATATGCAGTCTTGCCGATTACAGGCTCCATTGGTTTATAATTTTTACCAAAGAACCTAGGGCTAACCTCAAGAAGATTAGTTTCAGGATTTAATTCTTCTTTTAAGAATGCATCATAAATTTCTTGATGTTTTGGGTCTTTAGCAATAGCATCATCATATGCTTGATTCCAACGGTTACGTTGTTCTACTGTGTAAGTAGGTAATTTATTGTTTGCTATATAGTAGTTTTGAACTTCTTCAGTTCCTCTACTTAAATACCAAACATCATCAAGTCTTCTTGCACTAGCAAGACGGTCAAGTGCAGGACCCCAACCCCTATCTGCTAGTAATAAATCACGAACAAATTCTGGGTCTGTTGTTTCTCTCACCAGAGCGGGAAGTCTTGGATTTAAGTCTTGTTTTAATTTTTTTAGAAGAACTTTAATTTCAATAATATTATCTGCATTAGCAAGGTTTTCAATATCTTGACCAAATACAGTTAATGAACCTTCTTGCCCATTACTTGCTCTAAATTTAATGTGGTCGTCAGCCAATTTTTCCAGTTGAGGTAGGGCATCAATATCGCCAACACGAATCTTAGTGCTTAATCCACCAGCAGCAAAAAGACTTTTTGTTACAGCAGCAAAGCCTCTGATGCCTTTATCAATAGCAACGTTTTTAATTATTAGGTCGTTTATTCCACTAACCCATTTACCAACAACATTGTCTTGAAAATTTTCTTTAACATCTTGGTCATTCCATAAATCAACTTCATCTAAATCAATATTACCAAGACCAAGGATGCCAGCCTGAATAGATGGCACAATAGGAATCATTTGTGCTTTAGTTAAAGATACACCGAGAGATACTTTTTCACTTCTATTATAAGCATCAACTATATCTTGTGGCTGGAAACCTTTACGAAATTTTTCTAATTCATATAGTGGGCTGTTAGGGTCAGCCAATAAAAATGCTGTAGAAAAGGGACGTGCAACAATAGGACTAAATACATATTGTTCAGCCTTTTGAGCCACATTCATAATTGGGTCAACTGGCTTCATAATTGACTGGTCTTGTGAAAGAATTCCAGCATCTTTCATAGACTGCTTTATGCCAGCCTCAGATGCTAGGTTTGCAGCAGCAGCAAGTTCTGGTCTAGTTTTGGCAACTGAACCTGCACCAATTGATGCACCAGCCTGTATTACTGGAGCCAAAAGACTTCCAGTAAATGAACCTAAACCTTTACCAACTGTTTTAGTTGTCTCTAAAAAATCATTCCATAAAGACATTATTGCATCGTCCCTGGCTTAAATGTAGATGGAGAACCACCCTGAACTTGGTCTTCAGTAATAGCCATTATGAATCTATCTCTATCGCTTGTAGATTCCCAAGGAACCATTGACAATGATAATGCAATTCCAAAGTTATCGTAACCTAGTGAATTAGCAAACTTATCTAAATGGTCAAAGAAAGAATTTTCTACCCATTTCACAATATCTGTGCTTTCAAATAGTTAACTAGTTCCTTGTATGAGTCAGGTGCACCAGGTAATCTAGTTGCTTGTAGTAAATCTGGTATATATTTTTTAATTAAATCTAAGTCTTGTGATTGTTTAATTGGGCTAGTAAGACGTGCAGGAAGTGCTGACTCATTACGTCCACGACCAGTTGCTACACCATCTGAGATGGGTAAATCGCCCTCATAATCAGCATCTAATGGGGTAAAGGTTCCCATAAGTTCATCTAATGTATTACTTGTTTTGATTGATGCTGGTTTTGGTGCAGGAGCCTTAGCCAATTTTGCACCTGCTTTCTGTTCTCTAATTTGTTTGTTCATTCCATATGTAAAACCTGAGTAATCTCTACCAGATTGTCCATTACCACCCATAGGATTAATATTTGCTGGGTTATTTTGAGGAGCATCTGGTTGAAAACCACCACGAGTTTCGCCAGGTTGTGTTATTGCCATTGCATTCTCCTACTTTGTAAATTGTGTTTTGATGTTTGCGGTCCCACCGCACCATACGTTGTATTGAATTGCTATATTAATTGCTTTTTTAGCAGCACTTGCTGCTTTAGTGTGGGTTCTACGTTCCATATCCATTGATGCTAGTGCACCTAATGCTATTCCACCACCAGAACCTATACCGTATAAGCCTTTATCATCACGCATATATCCATAGTCATCAGTAATTTGATATATCTTGCCATTAAAACAAACTAATGCATCCCAACCAGAATCATCATCATTTTTTGTTTTAGGTGTTGGGTCATACCCACCATCTATTATAGTTTGTTTTATAGACGGTAATACTCTAATCATCATAAATCTATCTGGGTCTTGCGTTTTAATTACTTTAGGTGGTTGCCATAAGTTATTAAGAATATCTCCTACAATTGCATCACCTGCAACTGCAATTAAATACTCGTTAACCTTAACTATCTTTTCGCAACCTTTGGCTACATATGGTCTATCGGTATATGTAGTTAAAGTATCTGAGCCTAATACAGCCCAACCTTTACCCTGAATACCAACAATTGCAGTCATAGTCCCCTACTTAGATTATCTTCTGGCTATTGTTCTCACGCTTGCGTTTGCTTCGCCACCTGATGTTAGGCTTGAAAGAATACTCATAATGTCTGGTGCTGGTTGTTCACCTTCAGTTACTTCAGGAGGAAGAGCGCCTCCTGTTAGGACGCCAGAGGGAGCAGGGGACGTTTGCTCAACCATAGAAGGAGCAGCCCCAACAGGAGGAACTTGTTCTGCAGGGGCAGGTTCTGGCGTAAATACTTCTTGAATTGCATCTTCAAGTGCCAGACCACGTTGACGCATCTTAATAACTTCAGCAATTTGTTTAACAATTGCAGATGCATCTTGTCCTTGTGTAGCCATTGCAGGAATCGCTTGTGTGTATGCGGTTAATGAACCAAGTAAAGCCTGGCGCATACTCTCAACTTCAATCTTTTCTAACTCTTGTGTTACGTTTACGCTAAATGGCAACTCACGCATAGCCAAATCTTTAGAGATTAAACCACCACCAAGTGCTTGTAGCATAAAAATAAGTCCTTGTGCTGGGTTAAGACCAGCCAACATTCCATAACGAACATCTGCTGAGTAATCACCCTTGATGTCTTTTGTTGGATTGTAAGTAATTTCGTATGGTGACCCAGCATCTACGCCACGAATTGTCTTCTCTGTTGGGAAAAGTCTTTCATCAACCTCAAAACAAATCTGAATTACATCACGTAATGCGCTTGCAAAAATTGCTTGGGCTGATTTAACCTGTGTATCAAAGGCACCCATAAGGGCTTGTACACCTTGACCAGTCACAATTGATGCATCAATGTTTCCAGTACGTCCTTCTGGATAACGTGCACCTGTTCTTAATTCTTGATTTAATAATGTTTGCTCAGTAAATGCACCTTGTGGAAGGGTAAGTTCTACACGACGAACACCATTAGGTGTGGCTGTGCGGATAATCGCATCTCCACCAAGTTGTAGTTCGTTAACATCAATAGGTACAACAATAGGAGCCTGCACAGATTTTTCTGCTGCTTCCATTGCAAGTAAAGCAAATCGGTTACGAAGTAACTGAATACCTAGGATGTCGTCAAACTGTCCACGCATTTCACCATCAACAGATGGCTTACGTGCCACAACAACCATCATCTTACCTAGAGGATTCTTAGCCTCTGATAAAACCAAATTATCTTTGGTTGGCAAATAGATAATTGACTGGTCTTTGTCATAATAGCGAATCATTTCAATCTGAGCGTTAAGGTCTTGCTCATAGCGCAGTTTGCCTAGGAGTTGATACTCATACTCAGGGAATAACGAAACTAGTTCGCCCAAGGTCAGCATATATCTTTTAGCAAATGCAACACAGCGTCCATAGCGGTCAAACTCAGGGTAAGCACCAATTGGGTTTTCTAGGCGGATGCGTGGCATCTTTTCTTCTTCATCCAGTTCAATAATGAACGGGAGGAAACCATATGTGATGTACCAATCAGCACCAGAGTACATCTGGACTGACAGGTCAGAATGATTAAAATAGTTTGATGCTATACGTGTTCGGGTATCTGCAAACTTACGGGCACGGTCTTTTACAGCATTGGCAGCAGAACAGTTAACTGCTGGTAGTGGAGCCATAACCTCAGAAAGGTCACGGGCTACAATGTCAACAAAGTTTGCTACTACGTTAGCGTCAACGCCCTCTGGAAAGAAATCAGGATATACAGATGCAATCTTGCCTTTACGAACTGCAAGAACATCTAGTGCACGAGAGTCTTTATCGGTAGCACGGTAACGCAGAGATGCAACTCGTGCTGCTACCTGCTCAATTGATAATGCCATTTATATCCTAACCATAAGTGTCTTGCCATTGCTCCGCAATAGCGTCGTCTAAATTAATACTGTAACGATTTTGCATTTGTCTTCTTGTCGCCCAGCGATTGTTTGTATATGAAGTTAAGCCTGAACTTTTTTGCATTAACTCACGAACCTTGATAACTGCAAACCATAAAGCCATTACGCAGTCGGTAGCGTTTCTAGTTTCAGGCTTCCAAGTGATTAACTGTTGGACTAACGCCTTAAGACCTTCAGAGCCTTCGTTGCTTGGTAGTTCAATTAAGTTGTTATCTTGAAATCTGCCATCTCGCAAAGTTCCAAATAAGGCTGCCATAGATGCTACACCGAAAGATGTATCCCATTTATTCTTACCAGTAAAGTGTGAGTTTAGTTGGCAACCGTGAGCAGCCAGCCAGTTTCTTAACTCATCATCTAAGGCGTAAGCCTTCTGGTGAGCGTTAATCTCAATACGTAATTCTTGTGGTTTAAATTTTTGAACCCATTCTTCAATAAGTTCTCGAATCTTTAAAGGTGTAGGTTCTGTCATATTGGCGCAGTCAAGAATATAAATCTTGCCATCTGCTTTATTGTAAGTAACTGCAACTGCTGCGGTAGCCCCAGCCATAGCGGGGTCTAATCCTATGATAGTATAACCTTCAACATTTTTAGGATGACCAGGTATACCTGCTTTTAGCGGTCCACGTTTTCGCATTCCGTTGACACATCCTGCAACAGAGCCTGGTGCAAAGATTGCGTCTTCGGTAACATCTTCTTGTTGGTAGACCATAGCCCAGACACTCGGAGCAACTTCAGACCGCCTTGTAAATAACGCGGGTCCATCCCATTTCGGATAAAGTCCATTTTCGTCCGCCTCATCTTGTGCAACTTCGGCTCTATCAGTTTTTGCCCAAAGGGTTTTCCAGTTTTGTGGTTTCTCGTCAAACTCTAATACGGCTGGCATTGCACAATATGTGAATGGTGATTTGCCACCAGTCCAGTTTGAACCATCTCGTATCTGTTTATATAAATCTATAGGGGCGACACGGGTTCCTACTATAAGCAGTTTTCCGTGCCGTCCCAAACGTGTGATAACTTCTTTCTGAAGCCATTCAATTTGCTTTTCCCACTCGTGGGCGTTTGAGTTCATCACAACATCATCTAGGATAATCAGGTCAGCACGGGCACCGTAAATCTGAGACCCAAATCCTAAAGCCTGTACCGTAGGGTCTTTTTCGCCAGAGTCTCGTCCAGCCCCTAGATAAATCATATCTGCTGACCAAGTAGGTGAGTCAGCCTTGTATCCACCGTTTGGACCAAATGTCATCTGTAACTTAATCCAAGATGGGTGGGATAGGCGGGTCTTTATTGCACTTAAAAATTTTCTAGCCATACCCTGAGTTTTAGAAACAATAATGATTCGCACATTAGGGTCAGTTGCAATTCGGTAGGTTACGTAGTTAATCGTAATCACCGTTGACTTGGCGTGCTCAGGGGGTACGTTTATTAAAATTCGGTTAAAAGCACCTGGCTCGTAAACTATTGCAGGTGGCTGCCAGCGTGGGGGTAAGCCATCAATTAAGTCAATCCAGTTTAACTGGTGAGGAAATAATTTAGTTTCTAAGAACTGCTCAGAGAATTCGGGGAATGTAATACCTTTAAGGTTAGATAGGTCAGCCTTAACACCTTTACCCGCAAGGCGGGCTTTGTCGGCTAACTCCTTAAACTCAGGTTGGTTCATTGACCATTGCCTGAAGGTTACTTCATTCCTACCAACAGCCTTCATAGCATCAACTATGGTTGAGCCTTGGCTCAGCAGTTCCAAAACTTGCTTCTGGGCTACCTCCTTTGGGATGTTTTGTATCCCAGGTTTTCTACCCATAAGTATCCCCTTAAAACATAAATTAAACGCCCTCTGTAAACGGGCAGTATATTCCCATATATATTATATATATTATATATATTTACGTCGCGTAGCCCGCAGAGGCGGAGCGACGCTCCTTATAGATATAAATATCTATACATATAAGATAACCTGTTCAAATCGTAAAACCGAACAGATTTATAGCAAATATTTTTAAATAGTCGCCTTTTGGCGACAAAAGTATTGATTTATACTACTTATGGGGGGATATAACAGAAATATTTAGGGTGAGTATACTTACATAGGAGTAAGTGTTTTTAATCAATGTACCCTCAAAAATTCTGCCCTTACCCTTATTCTGCCCTACCTTTTTCCGTCTTAAGACGTATTTACTTAATTAGATGTAATTAATATTATGTAAAGTAAATATAAATCCAGATTTTTGGCAAGGAATGAACGCATAAATGTTTGAATGATTGGAGACTATTCCCCTCCCCTCTTTTTGCGGGGGGTAAAAATAGAATCCAGATATGCTCGTCTCATATATTGAGAAGATAAATCTCATAATCCGATAGGAAAAAATGTGACGCAATTAACACGCCGATTAATAGGAAATGTAGAGATTTTTCTTTTTTTCTGGTATCTTTTTCCTAATGGGGAAAAGCCCCACTTAAGACAGGAGAAACAAAATGAACGTATCACTACACCGCCCAGAGACCGTAAGCGTACAAGAAATAGAGGGGTCTCTTTCAATCTGTATCACAATCACCGACGATAAAGGAAACGATAGTTACATCTTCTTTAAAGGATATGAAGATTTCTTCAACTTTTCCAAGGCTATCCGCCAAGGTGGAAGTTATGGCATAAAGTACGATTTGAAGACAGGGGAAAAAGTAAAGTAGAATTACCGCCCCCCGCCCGCTAACGACGGCGACGGTCCAAGACCGACGGGGGGCACTAGGTGGAGGATAAGCCTCTATCTTTCAAGACGGGAGAAAGACCAAATGAAGACAGCAACAAGAAAGACCGCAAAAGTTGAAGACATCTTTCAACTAAAAACCGAATCTCTAAGCCCTATTACTACCGCATTAGAAAAGGCACACGAGATTATCAAAAAGGAAACCGACGCGCCCCGCGCCACAATCACAATCACCAGAAACACCAAGGGCAAAAAAGCACATTTCACACACTACAAGCCTTGGAAATCTGGAGAGGAATCTTTCAATGAAATAATGTTCAACGCCGATTTCTTCAAGCAAGGGGCGGAGGGCGTACTTTCAACTCTAATCCACGAGATTAGCCACTCAATCAATTACAAAAATGAAATCTCAGATTGTACAAATGAGCAATACCACAACAAGCAATTCAAAAAAGTTGCAGAGGGCTTAGGTCTTAAGGTGGAAAAGGTTAAGCGATTCGGATTTGCCTTAACTACACTTACACCAGAGGGCAAGGAAAAATGGGCAGAGGCTTTAAACGTAATCGAAGAGGCTTTAAAGATTACCGCAATTCAAGAATCAGAATCTGCCCCTAAGGGACGCAACAAAAATCTATTAGTGGCAAGTTGCAACTGTGGCGAGAAAATCCGCTTGAGTCTTAAGACATTAGAGAAAACCCGCCCTACCTGCCAAGCCTGTAAATCAGAGTTTAAGACCGACGAGGCAGAGGGAGACGACAACTAGAAAGAAAAGCCCCCGTACCCTTAACCAGAGGGCGCAGATTCAAGACCTAACGGGGGCACGAGTTAGGGAAAAGCCCTAACCAATTAAGACAGGAGAAAAGAAGTGCAAGCAATCACAACGACATCAAGGGAGCAATTCGTCTCTGATTATTGCTTAGTAGTTGATAACGATTTCAACGCTTACGCCGAGATAATGGACAAGCAAGAAACCGAGGTGAAAAATGTTTCGGGATTGAGCGACGTATTAAGAGCGGAGTTTGAAACCTACATTTCCCAAGTTGTAGAACGTGAAAAAGAAAACGGGCACGAGGTCGGGTCTTTATTAATTAGCCAAATGCTTATCGGCTGGGGTTCTGACGTGTTCGACGACATAGCCCGCCATTATATACAACTTAAGACGGAGGCTAACTAATGTTAATCAAGATAGCAACGGATAACGACGCAAACGGAAACCCCCGCAGAGGTTGGCTACGGACAACGGCAAACGGTCAGGTTCTGGGCTGGATTGAGGAAGGCTACCTCGGAAGAGGGGCAATCGAAGGCTACGACGACGGCGAAAGTCCCACAATTTACGTCAAGGTTAGAGAGTACAAACGCTTTAAAAAGTGGGGCGAAACTATCCAAGCAAACTTTAAGGAAGAGCAAGACGTACGACTTAAGACGGGAGTCAGTAATTGAAACTAACTAAACGAGGACGCAGAGTAAGGGCGGTAATCTTCACCGCCCTAGGGCTGGGGATTATTTGGCTACTAAACGACGCAACAACGCCCGACCAATGCAAAGTGGAGTTCGAGAATCTTTCTCAGTTCTGCCTTGATTTACTTTACAAATAAAAGCAACGACTTAAGACAGGAGAAAACAAATGCAAACAATGCAAGACTTAATTAATGCAATAAAACCCATACTACCTAATGCGCTAGTAATAGACACCGACCAAGGAATCTTAATCGAAACTAACTTAGAGTTAGGGCTAGGTGGATTACTGCAACCAATGGAAACAGAGGGCGACTAATGAATGGCACAAACCAAAACACAAATCAAGTTTATTGTGGTGATTGCCTCGTCTTAATTTCAGAATGTGGGCACGGCTACGACTTAAGACGTGAGAGGCAATTCACAAACAAAACCCTTGATTCTAAAAGTAAATAGTGCAATAGTTAAGCAAGGAAAGGACGGGAGAAGGTATGAGCGCAGAAGAAACGTTAACAATCGGTAAGACCTTTACAGTTAATGAACTATGGGAAGCGGTCTGGGGTTGCGACGGCTCAGGTATGTACTACTGGTGCAGGAAATTACGCAAACCAAACTACCAAGGAATAGACTTATGGAAAAGAGTTGACGGTAAGATTACGCCAAACCCTCAACCCGTAAGAGTATACGACAGCATAGGAGAAAAGTCTTACGTCGTCGAGGTGGAAGACTTACGCAGGGGGTATGAACTAGCAATCAAAGCAGGTCAAACTCATTGTGGAAATTACCCACTAGACACGCAAGATTACGACGCTTGTTTCGGAGATATGATTGTGCAATATGCAATCTTCGGCGAGTTAACATACGGATAAATACTACTTAAGACAGGAGAATATAATGGGCGCAAGAACAAACTTCCACTTCAAGCAAGGGGATAATTTCATAACTCTTTATTCCCATTGGGGCGGAGATAGTAAAATGCAAGACCTAGCCTACGCAATAGATGAGGCTAGACCAAGGTGGGACGATACCTCATACGCTACCCGAATAATGGTAAGCCAATTAATCGGTGAGAGTTGGAGTAATGAAACTGGGTATGGTCTCTTCGCTGATTCAATAGGTGGTGAAGAAAGTTATGAACACACCGTCATTGATGTAGATAACAAACTCGTAATAATTGACGGGCAACCTAAATCATACGAGGAGTTTATCTCTTACCACTCAAATACATTTCACGTTGGCGAAATGGTTAACTAACGACTTAAGACAGGAGATATAATGATAGCAAATTATACGGACACAGGTTATAACGTGGCGTGTGGTTCAGATAAAGAAGGTAATGTATGGGAAGCCCGCCATAGTGGGGGCGAGTATCATCTATTTAAGAATGGAAGATATGAAACTACAATGAGCACTAAGACAAACATTATGGTTGTATTTAATCAAGTCTTAAGACGGGAGATATAATGAAAAACTATAGAATAACTGTAGAACTAGTGCCAATTTCTTACGAGATAGAGGCAGAGAGCGAGGAAAAAGCCAAGGAATATGCCACAGATTGTTTCTTTGATGAGACAATTTACGATATATTTGAGAATGCAGAACTAAATGTATCAGAGTTGGAAGGAGTAAAGATATGAAGCCTTGTCCTGAATGTGGTTGGCAAATGAATGAGTTAAGTGATGAATGTATAGATTGTGGGTGGGCTGAGTTTAACTGGGGTTCACTAACAGAAAGTGCAAACAAACTTATACAACTTAAGACGGGAGTAAACAAGTGATAGACAAAGATGATTGGGAGTTCTGGTATTACAACAGAGTCAACGAGTTTTCAAAGCGACTACTTGCGCCAATGTATAAGGAATTAAACGAGCCAAGTATAAATGATTTGGTAAAGAATGAAGAGGAGAACAATGTCTGAGCCAAGATATTTATTTGGTGATGATTACGCCTACAATGGGGGTTATGAGGAGTTAATAGACTGCAATTTATGTGGAAAAATGTTTGATAGGATTGAATATAGGTCAGACACTTGCTCAAATTGTGAAGATGAAATGATAAAAAAAGAACGGAGTATAAAATGAGACAGTTTTCAGTTATCTATAATGTTAAAGGAACAAAGATTGTAGATGTATACCTACCTAATGACGTTGAACTTCCCTCCGATTGGGATAGTCTTAAGACAGAAGAGCAAGATGAGTTCTTGTATAATCATCAATCTCATTCTGTCTTAAGAACGGAAGACCTAGACTATGGCAAAGTCTTTGAGATATGGGAGAACAAAGATATGTTGAAGGTGGTTAAATGAAATTAGATATTGGTTTACTTCCGTTTGAATGGGTAAAAGAAGCCTTATGTGCCGAGGTTGACCCAGTTATTTTTTTCCCTGAAGCAGGTGAAAATACTTCGGCAGCAAAAAAAGTTTGTATGGCTTGTAATGTAAGAATAAAATGTCTTAACTATTCACTGAAAAACGATGAAAGGTTTGGTATATGGGGCGGGTTATCAGAGTTAGACAGAAGAATACTAAGAAGGCAAGCAAGTTAATAAAGAAAAGGGTGGTGGCTATGGCCTTGTTAGTCATCACTCTAATCTTTTATCCAATACAGAAACTGACATCACCGCCCCATAAATCCCCCACTCCTGAGCCAACAAAGGCTACAATGGAGCAGAAGAAAGCCAACAAAGCCTTGGCTAAAAAGATTGCTTGGGCTGGCTATGGGTGGAAA
>Ga0172373_10005039_pt1 | contig 18305 bp, 14 predicted proteins | sample Lak10m_2_FD_114546 | JGI IMG/M metagenome (GOLD analysis project Ga0172373, IMG submission 114546) | Freshwater microbial communities from Kabuno Bay, South-Kivu, Congo - kab_092012_10m | ecosystem: Environmental > Aquatic > Freshwater > Lake | place: Democratic Republic of the Congo...
AGGTAGCCGCCTTCTTCATAACCGACGTAGCCCGGCGGCGCGCCGATCAGGCGGGCGACGGAATGCTTCTCCATGAATTCGCTCATATCGATGCGGATCAGGTGATCTTCGGCGTCGAAGAGGAATTCGGCCAGCGCCTTGCACAGCTCGGTCTTGCCCACCCCGGTGGGGCCGAGGAACAGGAAGGAGCCATAGGGCCGGCTTTCCTCGGAGAGGCCGGCGCGCGAGCGGCGGATGGCGTCGGCCACCAAGCGCACGGCCTCGTCCTGGCCGACCACGCGGGCGTGCAGCTTGTCTTCCATCTTCAAGAGCTTTTCGCGCTCGCCGGTCATCATTTTGCTGACCGGGATGCCGGTGGCGCGTGACACCACCTCGGCGATCTCCTCGGCGCCGACCTGGGTGCGCAGGAGGCGATTCCTCGCCGTGCCGTCAGCGCCGACTTTCGCGGTAGCAGAATCGGCTGCCTTTAGTTGCGCTTCGAGCTTGGGCAGTTGGCCGTACTGCAGCTCCGCCAGCTTGTCGAACTGGCCCTTCCTCTGCAGCTCGGCCATCTGCACGCGCAGGCGATCGATCTCTTCCTTGATGTGGGCCGAGCCCTGGACCTGGGCCTTCTCGGCCTTCCAGATTTCTTCGAGGTCGGAGTACTCCTTGCGCAGACGGCGGATCTCGTCCTCGATCAGGGAGAGGCGCTTCTGCGAGGCCTCGTCCTTTTCCTTCTTCACCGCCTCGCGTTCGATCTGCAGCTGGATCAGGCGGCGGTCGAGCTTGTCCATGGCCTCCGGCTTGGAATCGATTTCCATCTTGATGCGCGCCGCGGCCTCGTCGATCAGGTCGATGGCCTTGTCCGGCAGGAAGCGGTCGGTGATGTAGCGGTGGCTGAGTTCGGCCGCGGCAACAATGGCCGGGTCGGTGATGTCCACACCGTGGTGCAGCTCGTACTTCTCCTGCAGGCCGCGCAGGATGGCGATGGTGGCTTCGACGCTGGGCTCGTCCACCAGCACCTTCTGGAAGCGGCGCTCCAGCGCGGCATCCTTCTCGATGTATTTGCGGTATTCGTCGAGCGTGGTGGCGCCGATGCAGTGCAACTCGCCGCGCGCCAGCGCGGGCTTCAGCATGTTGCCGGCATCGATCGCCCCCTCGGCCTTGCCGGCTCCGACCATGGTGTGCAGTTCGTCGATGAACAGGATGATGCGGCCTTCGTCCTGGGCTACTTCCTTCAGCACCGCCTTGAGCCGTTCCTCGAATTCGCCGCGGTACTTGGCGCCGGCCAGCAGGCCCGCCATGTCCAGCACCAGCACGCGCTTGTCCTTGAGGCTTTCGGGCACTTCCCCGTTGACGATGCGCTGGGCCAGGCCCTCGACGATGGCCGTCTTGCCCACGCCCGGCTCGCCGATCAGCACCGGGTTGTTCTTGGTGCGCCGTTGCAGGATCTGGATCGCGCGGCGGATCTCGTCGTCGCGGCCGATCACCGGGTCAAGCTTGCCCTGGCGGGCACGATCGGTCAGGTCGAGGCAGTACTTCTTCAAGGCTTCGCGTTGGCCTTCGGCTTCCTGCGTGCCGACGTTCTCGCCGCCGCGCACGGCCTTGACCGCGTCTTCCAGCGCCTTGCGATTGAGGCCGGCTTCCTTGAGCAGGCGTCCGCACTCGCCCTTGTCGGTCGTCAGCGCCAGCAGGAACATTTCCGAGGCAATGAACTGGTCGCCGGCCTTCTGTGCCTCCTTGTCGGTGATGTTGAGCAGGTTGGTCAGGTCGCGGCCGATGCTGACCTCGCCACCGTGGCCCTCGACCCTGGGCAGGCGTTCCATGGCTTTCGTCAGCTGGGTTTTCAGCCCGCCGACATTGGCGCCGGCGCGCTGCAACAGCGAGGCGGTCGAGCCGTCATCCTGGTTGAGCAGGGCCAGCAGCAGGTGCTGCGGCTCGATGAACTGCTGGTCGTTGCCCACGGCCAGGCTCTGCGCATCGGCAAGCGCCTGCTGGAAGCGGGTGGTAAGTTTGTCCAAACGCATGGCATCAGCCCCGGGAAATTATCACTGGACTGAACATGGAGATTGCGGCCGGGATTTCAATGCTCGGCTATCTGCGCCCCTGCTGGCTTTGGTAGTACACCACCTTGCGTGCCCGCATCACCTCGCCCAGCGGCCGGTGATCGGCCAGGGTGATCCAGGGATCGAACGCCTGTGCCTCGATCTCAGTTGCAAGTGCGCGGCCGGCGGAGCCGGAAGGGTCCTGCGGCGGCAGCGTCAGACGGCCGACGGTGACATAGGGCGAAATCGCCTCCGGCCAATCCACAGAGGCATCTTCGACGGGGGTGCGTTTCTCGTCGACAAAGAACTGCAGCTGAAAATCGAAACTCAGCGGGCCCAGCATCAGGCGCCGCGCCACATCGCCCGCCCAGTCGCCCGACGCGCCCTTCCGCGCTTCGCTGCTGGCCGCCAGCAGGCGAACGCGGGCGGCGTAGGGGCCGCAGGCGATCGGCGCGGCGGAATAAAAGTTCTCGCTGGCAAAGCCGCTGAAGGGCCGCTTGAGGCTCGCCCCCAGGCGCCCCATCATGCGCATGGCGCCAATCACGCCGTAGCGGCGCACCAGATAGCCGAGCAGCGCCCCCGGACCTTCGACCAGGTGTTTGGCCAGGCCGACAAATTCGTCGGCCCCGGCAAAGGCGAACGCCGGATGGTTAATCAGCAGGAAATCCTGCGCTTCGGTATCACCCGCACCCAGGGCTCCGGGACCGACGACGCCCTTCAGCTTGATGGCGAAGCCACGCACATCCGGCTTGTGGTCAGCCTGCCTGTCGGGCCCGCCATTCGACAGACGCACCCAGGCATCGAAGCGGCGCGGCACCGCAAACGCGCCGTAGCACGCGTATTCGGGCAAACCGCCAAGCACTTCGAAGCTGCCTGCGAGCCCGAGCTGCTGCTTGCGGTGCAGGGCCCGGCCCTTGCCATAGCGCGCCGACTTGCGCGCCTGAATTTCCTCGAAATCGCGAGCGTAGCCGGCGTGGCGCGCCGTCTCGTCAGCGCCGACTTTTTCTTGCCACAGGGTGCTCGGTGCAGCCATGCGTTCCCCGCTAGGCCAGTGCCACGACCAGCAGCGCCAGGGCCGCCGGGCCGGCCTGCAGCACCGCAATCCGCGGCTTGGCCGTGATCCCGCCGTAGATGCCGGCGACGATGACGCAGCCAAGAAAGAACATCTGGATGTGCCGGCCGGCCTCGCCCGGATAGGCCAGACCCCACAGCAGGCCGGCGGCGAGGAAGCCGTTGTACAGCCCCTGATTGGCCGCCAGAACCCGCGAATCCTCCGCCTTCTGTGCCGTATTGCCGAATATCTTCAAGCCCTTGGGTGTAGTCCACAGGAACATCTCAAGGTACAGGAAATAGACGTGCTCGAAAGCCACAAGCAATACCAGCGCGGCAGCGAGATTGTTCATGGCTAATCCTTTTCGGCCTGAAATGACTTCTGCAAGTATCCACCCGTCCGCCCGCGGATACAACCGGTGGCACGAAGTGCAGCCGCATTGACCTAGGTCAGGGTGCCGTAAGCCATTGGTGCTACATTGAAACTTTTGGATCACTCACTTCACAGGAGAAGCATCATGGCAGGCAAGGTTGAACAATTCAGCGAATTGCAGCGCAAGAACATGGAAGCCGCGATGCGCCTGGCGCAGCTTTCGATCGAGAACTCGCAACGCATCATGGCGCTGCAGAACGAGCTCGCCAAAGACATGTTCCAGTCCGGTGTCGAGAGCGCCAAGGCTCAGGCCTCCGCACGCGATCCGCAGTCGGTGATGCAACTGCGCACCCAGTACGCCCAGGAGACCACGCAGCGCATGGTGGCCGCGGCCCAGCAGATCGCCGAGATCGGCAACGGCGCCCGCGCCGAATTCTCGCGCCTGATCACCGAGCAACTCGCCTCGGGCAGCCAGGACATGGCCGAATCCTTCCAGGCCTTCATGAAGAACCTGCCGGGCCAGACGCCCAACATGATGGAGTCCTTCCAGCAGGCGATCGCCACCGCCAACCAGGCCTTCGAGCAGATCAGCAAGGCCTCGACCGCGGCGATGACCAACATGGGCGATGCCGTCAAGAAGTCCGGCGCCAAGCGCAAGTAACACGCAGACAATCAGGGAGGAGGAGTCCCCCGCACGGCTGGTCGCGCAAGTGGCCAGCCGTTTTTTTTGACCTCAATCGATTCAGGGATAATGCCTGTCAGCAGCAGGTGACGCCACGCCTCCCCTTCCCCCCGGAGAGACCCGAACCCATGCCCGAACCGTCAGCCCTCGCATCATCCATTGCCACCGAGGTGGAGGCCAAACGGGTCGACGTTTTCATTGACCGGCAGTTCGGCGGCGCGCTGACCTCGCCGCTGGGCACCTGCCTGGTTGCCTGGATCATGTCCAGATCCGGCGCCGGCTGGGAACCCGCCCTGATCTGGCTGGGCCTGATCAATGTCCTGGAGGTGCTGATCCTCCTCGTCACCCGTGGCCACCAGAAGGCGCCGGACCGACAGGCGGCAATGCGCCACACCATGCAGCGGATGACCGCGCTGTCACTGCTGATCGGCCTCGCCTGGGGCAGCTCGGTCTGGTTCATCGGGTCCGGCGCTCACTTTCATTCCTACCTGCTGTTGTTCGTCATTCTCATGGGCGTCGCCGGCGTCTGCCAGATGATCTTTTCGCCGGACCGGATCTCGATGATCGCCTTCTATGCCGGCTTGCTGCTGCTTCCCGCACTGCACGCGCTGACCAGCAGCCCGGACTTCGGCATCGAGATGGCCGCCGGCCTCAGCGTGGCCTACATCCTGCTGGTGCAGTACTCACTGCTTGCCGGCCGGCAGCTGGTGACCGACCTGGAAACCAACGCCAGGCTCGAATCGGCACTGGCGCAATTGAGTGAAAGCGAGCGTCACCTCGCCGCGGTCTTCGCCACCACGCCGGTCGCGCTGATGATCTCGACGCCGGACGAAGGGCGCATCATCGACATCAATCAGGCCGGTCTGGAAATGACCGCCTCCGACCGCGCGGCCGTGGTCGGCAAGACGGTCGGCGAGCTGCAAGCCTACGTCGACCCCGGACAGCGTGCGGCGATCGCCGCGAAATTGCAGCGCACCGGCCAGGTATCCGGCTTCGAAGGCGAGTTCCGCCGCCCCGACGGCGTGATCCGCACCTGCCTGCTGGCCGCCCGGCTGAGCGAGCTGAACGGCAAGCCGGTGGTGTTCACCGCGTTGCAGGACATCACCGAGCGCAAGCGCGCCGAATACCGGCTGCGCGAACTGTCGCAGGCGGTGGAACAAAGCCCGAGCAGCATCTGCATCACGGATATCGACGGCACCATACTCCAGGCCAACACCGCCTTCATCACCAACGGCGGCTACGCGCGGCATGAAGTCATGGGCGGTGAGCCGCGCATCGCCTGGGCGGACAAGCTTCCCCCCGCGACGATAAGCCAGCTGAGGTCAACCCTGGCCGGCGGCGCCAGCTGGAGCGGCGAATTCACCCACCGCCACAAGGATGGCCGCGAAACCATCGAGTTTGTCCGCGTCTCGCCGATCCGCGAGGCCAACGCCCAGGTCACGCGCTATCTTTTCGTCGGCGAGGACATCACGGAAAAGAAGCACATGGCCGACGAACTCGAAGCCCATCGCCATCACCTCGAAGACCTGGTGCAGCAGCGCACACGGGAATTGCAGCAGGCGCGCATCCAGGCCGACGCGGCGAACGTGGCGAAAAGCGCCTTCCTTGCCAACATGAGCCACGAAATCCGCACGCCGATGAACGCCATCACCGGCATGGTGCACCTGATCAAGCGCGCCGGCGTGGCGCCGCGGCAATCCGAGCAACTGGACAAGATCGACACCGCTTGCCGGCACCTGCTGGATATCATCAATGCCGTGCTCGATCTGTCGAAGATCGAAGCCGGAAAATTCTTCCTGGAAGAAAGCGAGCTGGACGTCGCCGCGATAGCAAGCAACGTGCTGTCGATCCTTGGCGAAAAAGCGCGCGCCAGGAATCTGAAAATGGTGGTGGAAAGCCATGCCCTGCCGCCACGGTTGCGGGGCGACAGGGCGAGGCTGCAGCAGGCCCTGCTCAACTATGTGATCAACGCCATCAAGTTCACGGAAACCGGCAGCGTGACCTTGCGGATCCTGGTCCAGGCGGAATCCGCCACCGAGGTCGAATTGCGCTTTGAGGTGGAGGACACCGGGGTCGGGATCGAGCACGAAGCGCTTGCGCGGCTGTTCTCGCCTTTCGAGCAGGCCGACAACAGCTCGACGCGCAAATTCGGTGGAACCGGTCTGGGGCTCGCCATCAACCGGAACCTGGCCGAACTCATGGGCGGGACGGCGGGCGCGGAAAGCACGCCTGGCGTCGGCAGCCGCTTCTGGTTTACCGCCCGCCTGAAGCGCGGCCCGGCGCTGCCTGCCGCTGCCGGCGCGGCTAACCGCCAAGGCAATGCCGAGGAAGCGCTGCGGGCACGGTACGCGGGGTGCAAGGTGTTGGTGGTGGATGACGACGAAACCAACAGAACCGTGGCGGAACTCATGCTGAACATTGCCGGCCTGAGCGTCGATACCGCGGACGACGGCCGGGCCGCAATTGAGATGGCCGGGCGTACGCCTTATGACCTGATACTCATGGACATGCAAATGCCGAACCTGGATGGCGTATCGGCGACCATCAAGCTCCGCGAATTGCAGGACACGCAGCGTACGGCCATCGTCGCGATGACCGCCAACGCCTTCACCGAGGATCGCAAGCGCTGCATGGACGCGGGAATGAATGACTTCCTGAGCAAGCCCTTCGATCCGGAAACGCTCTACGCAGTCGCCCTGAAGTGGCTTGCCGGCGCGGAAAAGGGGGCCTGAACCACCGTGCCATGCCGCGCCGGCTCAGTCGCCGGCCGCACGCCAGCGCTCCGCCGCCGCGTCGTCACTGTCGCGGGCATCGACCCAGCGCCCGCCCTGCGGCGTTTCTTCCTTCTTCCAGAACGGCGCCCGCGTCTTCAGATAATCCATGATGAATTCGCAGGCGGCAAAGGCGTCGCCGCGATGTGCCGAGGCGACGCCGACGAAGACGATGCGATCCCCCGGCAGCAGCCGGCCGACGCGATGGATCACGCGCACGCCATGCAGGCGCCAGCGCCCTGCGGCCTCGCTGACGATGTCGGCGAGCGCCTGTTCGGTCATGCCGGGGTAATGTTCGAGCGTCATCGCGCGCACCGTCGGCGTATCGCCAGCGCCGACTTCCGCCAGCTTGTCCGCCCTCACCAGGCCGACAAAGCTGGCAACGGCACCGACGTCCTCGCGCCCGGCCGAGAGCGCGGCGATTTCGGCGCCGCTGTCGAAATCCGCTTCCTGGACGCTGACGCTCATGGCATCAGCCGCCGGTCACCGGCGGGAAGAAGGCAACCTCGTCGCCGTCCCCCACCGCTGCATCCAGCCCCAACATCTGCTGATTCACCGCGGCGCGCAGGTTCTTCGCCGTGGCCAGCGCCATCCACGGCTCGCCGCGCGCGGCCAGATGGTCGCGCAGGGCGCCGACCGTATCGATGCCCGCCGGCAGCGCGACCGACTCGACACCCGTGCCAAGCGCCTCGCGCAGGCCGGCAAAGTAAAGAACCCTGACTGTCATCGTCTGACTATAGCAGTTCGCAAAACGGCAGGAAGCGCACCGTGTCGCCGGGCGCAACCGCCTGCCGCGCGGGATTGTCGACCAGACCGTCGGCCCAGGTGCAGGAAGTCAGCACGCCCGAACTCTGGTTGGGAAAGAGGTCGAGGCCACCGCGCTCGTTGAGCCGCGCGCGCAGGAACTCGCGCCGCGGATCGCCCTTGAAGGCGAAGTCGGCACGCAGGGTGCGGGGGAGCGGCAGGAGTTGGCGGGCGCCCTGCGCCTTGAGGATGAAGGGCCGCACCAGCACCAGGAAGGTGACAAAGCTCGACACCGGGTTGCCCGGCAGGCCGATGAAGGCGGCCTCGCCATTGCCGGCCGGACGGCGCACATGGCCGAACGCCAGCGGCTTTCCCGGCTTGATGGCGATCTTCCACAGGTCGAGGCGGCCTTCGGCCTCGACCGAGGGCTTGACGTGGTCTTCCTCGCCCACCGAAACCCCGCCGCTGGTCAGGATCAGGTCGTTGCCGGCCGCCGCGTCGCGCAGCGCGGCGCGCGTGGCCTCGCGCGCATCGGGCACGATGCCGAGGTCGGCAACCTCGCAGCCCAGGCCTTCGAGCAGCGCGCGCAGCGTATAGCGGTTGGAGTTGTAGATGCCGCCGGGTTTGAGCGGCTCGCCCGGCATCGCCAGTTCGTCGCCGGTGGAAAACAGCGCCACGCGCAGGCGACGGAAGACACCGAGCCGCGCCGCGCCGACCGAGGCGGCGACCCCGACATGGGCGGCCGTCAGGCGCGTGCCGGCGGCCAGCACCTCGGCTCCGGCGGCGATGTCCTCGCCGCGGCGGCGGATCCATTCGCCGACATGCGGCTGGTGGTTGACCACCAGGCTGTCGCCTTCCAGCGCGCAAAGCTCCTGCATCACCACCGCGTCGGCACCGGCCGGTATCGGTGCCCCGGTGAAGATGCGCGCCGCCGTGCCCGGCGCCAGCGCGTGGCCGATGCTGCCGGCGGGAATGCGCTGCGCCACGGCCAGCCGCGTGCCAGGCTGCGGGACGTCGGCGCAGCGCAGCGCGTAGCCGTCCATCGAGGTGTTGTCGAGCGGCGGCACATCGAGCGCCGCCGCCAGCCCGTGTGCCAGGACCCGGCCACTGGCGGCCTGCGTCGCCACCTCTTCGATGTCGGCCAACGGCACGGCGCCGGCCAGCAGGCGCGTCAGCGCCTCGTCATAGTCGAGCATGCCGCTCATTGGCGAAACTCCATGTGGCGAAGTATGAAATCTGCAATTGCCGCGTGATCGTCAAGCCGGATCACCGGCAGGGCGGCCCGGTTCGCGACGGCGTCCGGCTCATCCGTGGCGATTGCGACGATGGTCTCGACACCGGTTCCCGCGATCAAGGGTTTGCCTACCGACGGCCGGTACACCTCGATCTTCGGAATCGCGGTCTGCTTGAAGCCCTCGACCAGCACCAGGTCGCAGGCCGAGAAGCGCGTCAGCTGGTCTTCCAGCGAAGGCTCGGGGGCGCCGCGCAGCTCGTGCATCAATACCCAGCGATGGTCGGACACCAGCAGAACCTCCGAGCACCCGGCCTCGCGCAGGCGGTAGGAATCCTTGCCCGGATGGTCGATGTCGAAACGGTGATGCGCATGCTTGATCAGCGAGACGCGCAGGCCGGCCGCTGTCAGGCGCGGGATCAGGGCTTCGAGCAGGGTGGTCTTGCCCGATCCCGAATATCCGGCGAGGCCGAAGACCTTCATGTCGCCCCCGCCCCGGAAGGCACGGTCAACACCGGGGCAAAACCGCCGCCCGGAGTGCGGAAATTGGTCGTCTGCCCCTGCCACAGGCGCGCCGCGATCAGCTGCACATGGCCGGCATAGACGTAGTTGCGCAGGTCGAGCTTGAGTTCGACCGGGGTTTCGCCCAGGCGCAGCATGCGCGACGAGGGCGGCACCAGTGCCTGGGCGATGTAATTGCCGGCAAGCACCTCGTCGAACACGCGCTTGGTGATCTTGTCACCGCGGTAGGCCGCCTTCGAGCCGTAGCCCGCGGCCGGCTTGAAGAACAGGCCCTTGCGGCGTGCCCATAGATCGTCCGCCATGTCCTGCCACACGAGCTCGGTGCGGGGAATCTTGGCGGCGAGGATGCCGCGGGTCTCGGCATCGACGCCCCACGAGTCAAGCAGGCCATCGTCGCACAGGGCGACCAGGTTTCGTTTGTCGGCATACAGCGCATGGGCCTGCGGATGTGGCGTGATCAGCGCCGCGTCGGCCAGCCAGGCGGCGCGCAGGGCGGCATTCGCCGGCGCGTCGAGGCTGAAGTCGGTGAGTCGGTTATAGACCAGGTCGATGCGCTGAGCGCCGTGCCACAAGGCGCCATCGCGGCAGGCGAGCTCACCGGGGTCGCAGATCACCGCATGCAGACCGGCCTGTTCGAACAGGCGGCGGAACAGCACGAACTCGGGATACAGGTACTGCGTGCGCGGCGCCTCGTCGACGATGGCGATGCAGCGCAGCGCCGGACCGCCAGCGCCGTCCGTCCGGATACCGCTTTGCATGACTTTCGCGCTCCAGGCCCGCCACTCGGCACGGAACATTTCGAGGAACAGGTGCTCGGGCGTGTCACGGCCGAGCTCACCCGGCAGCAGCGCCTCGACATCGTCGCAGCAGGCCTTCTGCGCCCGCGCCAGCAGGGCATTGAGCAGGCCGCCGCCGGCGTTGGTATTGATCTCGATCAGCTGCGGCCCGGCGGCGCCCAGGTGGAAATCGTAGCCGAGGAAAACGCCGGCCGCCGGCGTCGCGTGGCGGGCACTCGCTGCCGCCCAGGAGAGGACATGCCGACGATAGGCCGGCAGCGCCACCACGCGCTCGACGGCAGCCACCAGGCGGGCCATGCGCGCAACATGCTCGGCGCTGACGAATGCCGTGGATGCCGAGAACAGATGCGGCCGACCGCCCATGACCTCGGCGTGGAAGCCCGGACTGACGCGCTCAAGCTCTTCTTCCAGCCGGGCGCCGTCGAGCGATACGCAGTGGCAGTCGGAATTCAGACGCTCGGCAAGGCGGACGCTCTCAGTCATGGCGGAATTCTACTGGTGCGCCAGCGCCGAAAAATGCCTCGACCTCGGCCACGTCGCGGGTGCGCCGCATCGGTGGCAGGGAACGCCAGATCGCCTTGCCATAGGGCTTGCCGGTCAGGCGAGGGTCGCAGATCATCAGCACGCCGCGGTCCGCCTCGTCGCGGATCAGGCGGCCGGCGCCCTGCTTCATGCTGATCACGGCGCGCGGCAGCTGGTATTCGAGGAAGGGATTGCGCCCGGCTGCGCGCAGCTTGTCGATGCGCGCCGCCAGCACCGGATCGTCGGGCGGGGCGAAGGGCAGCTTGTCGATTACCACCAGCGAGAGCGCCTCGCCACGCACATCCACGCCCTCCCAGAAACTCTGGCTGGCGACCAGTATCGCGTTGCCGAGGAAGCGGAAGCGCTCGAGCAGTTCTGTGCGCGAGCCCTCGCCCTGCATCAGCAGCGGCAGGTCGAGTCCATCCGCCGCCAGCTTTACCTGCAGCAGCTCACGGATGCGGCGCATGGCGCGCAGGCTAGTGCACAACACGAAGGAACCCCTGCCCGAGGCGCCCGAGGCGCGGATTGCCGGCCAGGCCGCTTCGACCACGGCTTCGTGGTAGAGCGGGCTGTTCGGGTCCGGCATGTGGGTCGGTGCATACAGCAGCGCGTTCACGTCGTAGGCGAAGGGGCTGCCCCAGATCGCCGTCTCCGCCTCGACTAGCCCAAGCTCGCCGCAGTAGTGGGAAAAGTTGCTGCCCACCGCCAGCGTTGCCGAGGTGAAGATCCAGGCCCGTGGATGGCCTTCCATCTGGCGCCGGAATATCGGCGCGATGTCGAGCGGCGTGAGATTCAGCGACAGCGCCTGCGAATATACCTCGACCCACTTGACCACATCGTCGCCGGCACCATCGCCACCCTCAGGACCATCGGCACCTTCTGCCGCCGCATCGCCCTGACCGCGCCAGCGCCGCAATGCGGCCGCCAGTTCGCGCACGCGGCGCAGGCAGTTGGCCAGGCCCTCGCCGCGTTCGGCCTGGGCGTCGAGGTGGCGGTCGAGTTCGCCAAAGGCATCGGCCAGGCCTTGCTGCGCCGTGCGAAACGCCTCTTCGGCGGCGATGCGTGCGGCCGGCAGGCGCAGGTTCTCACCCTTCACCGCCAGGCGCAGGTCGCGGGCCGCCTTGTCGAGGGCATTCGCCGCCTCTTGCAGCGGCGGGTAATCCTTGGCCGAGACGATGCCCTCGTTGCGGCTGTCGCGCGCGAGTTCGATGATCTGTGTAGTAGACAGGCTTTCGCCGAAGAACAGGCCGGCAACTTCGGGCAGTTGATGGGCCTCGTCGAAGATCAGCGTATTGCAGGCCGGCAGCAGTTCCCCCATGCCTTCGTCCTTGAGCATGACGTCGGCGAAGAACAGGTGGTGGTTCACCACCACCACGTCGGCGGTCAGCGCATCCAGCCGCGCCGCCATGACGAAGCAGCCCTTGGCGTGCGGGCACTCCTGGCCCAGGCAGTTCTCGCGCGTCGACGTCGCCACGGCCCACGCCCCGGAATCCTCGGGAACATCGATGCACTCGGCACGGTCGCCGGTTTTTGTCCGTTCGGAAAAGCGCGCGATCTTGCGCAGATGCGCTGCCTCCTCCCGCGTCGCCAGACGCGCGGCGGACAGCGAACGTTCGAGGTGGTAGGGGCAGACATAGTTGGCGCGTCCCTTCAGCAGGGCGATGCTGGCGCCAACGCCCAGCGCGTCGCGCACCGTCGGCAGGTCGCGGTTGTAGAGCTGATCCTGCAGTGTCTTGGTGCCGGTGGAGATGATCACCTTGCCGCCGGACAGCAATGCCGGCACAAGGTAGGCAAAGGTCTTGCCGGTGCCGGTGCCGGCTTCGGCGACCAGCGCCAGATTGCCATCGATCGCCGCGGCGATGCGTTGCGCCATCTCGATCTGCTGCGGACGCGGACGAAAATCGGGGACTGTCCCGGCTAGCGGCCCCTCGGGGGCAAAAATGCGCTCAATGTCCATGTGGAGGTGATGACAGGCGCGGCATGGTAGCACGCAGCATCGGCTACCGCGGCCGACCGGCAGCCGCTATCGGCCGAGCCCTTGACTGCTGTCGCCCGCGGTCATGGGCATGCCTATTTCGGCGGCAGCAGGTCGTCGAACAGCGTATGCAGTTCCTTCTCGGACGGCATGGCTGACGCGGCAGGCGCCGGCCGGGCAACGGCTTGCGGCGCCGGGAAGGCATAGTCGATGTTGGTCGGTGCGCGCACGCGCTGCTGCCCGCGCCAGAGCATCACGGCTGCCACCGCGACGCCGCCCAGCAGGATCGCCAACACCAGCTGCACATAGTTGGCGATGCGCTGGTCCTCGCGCAGTTCGCGCAGTTCGCGCGCCATGCGCTGGGTCTCGGCCTGTTGCTGGACAACCGCCAGCTTGGCCTGCTCGATCTCGGCCTCCATCTTCTTCAGGCGCTCGGCCATGGCGATCTCGATCTGGACCTGCTCGGTCATCGCCTTGACCAGGCGGTCGAGATCCTCGCTGAGTTCCACCGCGTTGCGCGTCGGCAAATCATTGGCGCCGATGATCAAGCGGCCCTGCGAGGTGTCTCCGCGCCGCGCCGCCGGTGTCTGCACGTCCTTGCCCGGGCGCGGCCTGGCCTTGGGCCGCGCGGTTTTCGCCGGCAGGTTGTCGGGCATGCGCAGGCGCGTGCCGGCCGCCAGGGGCTGGTCAAACGCCGCCTTGACGCTGGGAAAGATCCCGGGGTTGGCGGCGGCGACGCGGTGGATGTAGGCGACCCGCGCGGCCGAATCCTCCGGATAGCGCTGGCGCGACATGAGGCGCAAGGTGGTGGGCGTCGCGACCAGCTGACCGCCGGCATCCGCCACGGCCCCGGCCGGCGGCACCAGAGGCAGGCCAACTGGCGCAGGTGCCGCGCCCGGCGGCGCCGCCGCGGCGGGTGCCGCCGGGGTCGCGGCGGCGGCCGGTACGGCAGGCGCGACCACGGCACGCGACCGCGGCGGATAGGGCAACAGCTGAAAATCCTTGGCCAGGTTCGCTCCGCAGTCGATGCGGATGCGGAAGCTGATCAGGGGCTGCGTCACGGCGCGCGGCGTGCGCAGCACGAGGGCATCGCGCTCCAGCGTGAGCGTGGCATCGACCAGGCGCTTCTCGGCGAAATCACCGGGCACCGGGCGCAGGCTGACGCAGGACGCGCCCAGTCCCGCCGCGTCGCTGCCCAGCAGGGGGATGCGAACCGAGAGCGGCTCACCGACGTACACCGGGTCATTGGCTTCGCCCAGGCCCAGGGCCAGGGCAATGCCTGGCACGGCTGCGAAAACGATCGTCAGGAAATGCGGCTTCATGAATGAATTCTAAAGCATCCCTTCCGGCGTCCGACGCAAGGAATCGCTGCCGCTCGGTAGAATCTGCGCTACGCGACCGACTCGCGCCTGCCGAATCCATGACCTCTCCGAAAATCCTCGTCCTGCGGGCCTGGTCCCGTCTCAATGGCTTCTTCGGTCGCGGCCTGGTGGTCTCCATCGGCTCGATCGTCCTGGCCGGCCTGGCCGTCGCCCTTGCCGCCTTTCTTTTTCTAAACACGGCGGCGCCGCGCACTTTGACCATCAGCGCCGGCCCCCCCGCCAGCAGCTTCCACCGCACCGCCGAGCGCTACCAGAAGATCCTCGAGCGCGAAGGTGTGACGCTGAAGATCCTGAATTCCGACGGTTCGAACGACAACCTGCGGCGCCTGGCCGACCCGAAGCAGGCGGTCGACGTCGGCTTTGTCCTTGGCGGCGCCGCCGGCAAGAACAGCTACGACAATCTTTACACCCTGGGGGCAATCAACCTGCAGCCGCTCACCGTGTTCTATCGCGGCGAACGGCGCAGCCTGCTGTCCGGCTTCAAGGGCCTGCGCATCAACATCGGCCCGGCCGGCAGCGGAACCCACGACCTTGCCCTGGCCATGCTCAAGCTCAACGGCATTGCCCCCGGAGATGGCACGACGCTCGACGAAACGGATTTCGAAGACCCGGCCAAGGCACTGGCGGAGGACCGCGTGGACGTCGTTTTCCTCATGGGTGACTCGACCGACCGCACCGTCATCCGCAAAATGATGCGCGATGGCGGCGTGCGCCTGTTCAGCTTCGAACAGGCCGATGCCTATGTCAGGCGCATCCACACGCTGAACAAGCTCAACCTGCCGCGCGGCAGCCTCGACCTTGGCCTTGACCTGCCACCCGAGGACATCCACCTCGTCGGCCCGACGGTGCAACTGGTGGCACGCGATTCGCTGCACCCGGCACTCTCCGACCTGCTGCTGGAAACCGCGCGCGAGATCCACGGCCGGCCGGGCCTGTACCGCAAGGCCGGCGAGTTTCCGGCGGCACAGGAAGGCGAATTCCACCTCAGTCCGGAAGCCGCGCGCTACTATGCCAGCGGCAAGACCTTCCTCTATCGCACATTTCCCTTCTGGCTGGCGACCCTGATCGCCCGCGTGCTGGCCTTCCTGGTGCCCATCGTGCTGCTGCTGCTGCCGGCCCTGCGCTTCGCGCCGATGATCTACCGCTGGCGCGTCGAATCGCGCATCTACCGCTGGTACCAGGCCCTGCTGGAGGTCGAACGCCAGGCGCAGAAGGACGGCATCAGCCCCGAGCGCCGCCAGGCCCTGCTGCACGAGATCGACCAGATCGAGCGCGCGGTGAATCGCATCGTCGTTCCGGCATCGTTCGGCGACCTGTTCTATGGGCTGCGCACGCACATCGGATTCGTGCGCAGAAATCTCGTGGAATCACATGATGGCACCTGACGAAGCGGCTTGTTTTCGGCTTGGCTGCCAAGCCAAGCCGGGAGAGGCAGATCATCTGTGCCGGCGATCAAGGTAGCGCATCCACCTTGACCAAAAGTCGGCGCTTGCCGGCCCGCGAAGCGGAATCCCCGGCAGACAAGGTCCCGGATGCCGATCGCGTGCCGTAGCTGGCGATCCCCGTGCTGCCGGCCTCCTCGATGCCCGATGCGCCGCCAAGCTCGATCCATTCGCCCAGCCTGCCGCTCACCGTGGTCACCAGGCGACTGCTGTGGACCGAGCCCGGTTGCGCGCCGGGCGTATCGTCGCGGGGGCTGACCTCAAGCGTGACGCGATCGCCGGCGACGCGTGGCACCGCAACGAAACCGGAGGCGAGGTCGCGCCGTACCAGGGTTTCGGAGAGGATCGCTCCTCCCGGCCCGAGCACCAGCTGGCGCATCGGCAGGAAATAGCTCTGGCCGACCATGATCGCCGCGCGGCCGCCGTCGATGGTCTGTACCTGCTGAGAGATGTCACGCCGGCTGCGGCTGTCGGACTGGTAGAGGTGGCCGCGACCGCTGATCGCCGTCCCGCCAGCGCCGACTTCCACGCGGCCGCTGACCCCGGCGCCGCTGTCGGCGCTCGACACCGCGCCATCCTGGCGGACGCTGATCAGCAGGCGCCGCTGCGGCTGATCGAGGGCATCGAGCAGTTGCCGGATCTCGGCCTGGTTGCGTGCCGAGGCACGCAGGAACAGGGTGTCGCCGCTGCCATTCATCACGCCGCCGGCTTCGACGAAGGGCAGCAGTTGCGGCAGCAGCTGGTCGGCGGTGCGATGCCGCAGCTTGATGACGTCCAGACCCTGGGCCCAGGCCAGCGATGTGCCCAAGGCCAGCAGGAAAAAGAACCGTTTCATATGTCCGCTCCGTGACTCTATACTGCCGCCTTCCATCGACCGGAGGAAGCCCGAGCATGAAAATCGAAACCATCGCCGTCCACGGCGGATACAGCCCCGACCCCACCACCAAGGCCGTCGCGGTGCCGATCTACCAGACCACATCCTACGCCTTCGACGACACCCAGCACGGCGCCGACCTGTTCGACCTCAAGGTCGCCGGCAACATCTACACGCGGATCATGAACCCGACCACCGACGTGCTGGAAAAGCGCATGGCGGAACTGGAAGGCGGCATCGCGGCGCTGGGCGTGGCTTCCGGCATGGCCGCGATCACCTATGCGATACAGACCATCGCCGAGGCCGGCGACAACATCGTCTCGGTCGGCACGCTCTACGGCGGCACCTACAACCTGTTCGCCCACACCCTGCCGCAATACGGCATCGAGGTGCGCTTCGCCGACTACCGCAATCCGGAGAGCTTCAAGCCGCTGATCGACGGTCGCACCAAGGCGCTGTTCTGCGAGTCGATCGGCAACCCGCTGGGCAACGTGGTCGACCTCGCCGCCCTGGCCAGGATCGCCCATGACGCCGGCGTGCCGCTGATCGTGGACAACACGGTGCCCACACCCTACCTCTGCCGCCCCTTCGAACATGGAGCCGACATCGTGGTGCATGCGCTGACCAAGTACCTCGGCGGCCATGGCAACAGCATCGGCGGCGTCATCGTCGATTCCGGCAAGTTCCCCTGGGCTTCCCACAAGGAGCGCTTCAAGCGCCTCAATACGCCCGACGTCTCCTATCACGGCGTGGTCTACACCGAGGCGCTCGGCCCGGCGGCCTACATCGGCCGCGCCCGCGTGGTGCCGCTGCGCAATACCGGCTCGGCGATTTCGCCGTTCAACAGCTTTCTGATCCTGCAGGGCATCGAAACCCTGGCGCTGCGCATGGACCGCATCTGCAAGAACACCCTGGCGGTGGCGAACTACCTCAAGGGCCATGACAAGGTCGGCTGGGTGAATTACGCCGGCCTGCCCGACCATGCCGACCACGGCCTGGTCCAGAAGTACATGGGCGGCCGCGCCTCGGGCATCCTCTCCTTCGGTGTCAAGGGCGGCGCCGCTGCCGGCGCGCGCTTCCAGGATGCGCTGAAGCTGGTGACGCGCCTGGTCAACATCGGCGACGCCAAGAGCCTGGCCTGCCATCCGGCCTCGACCACGCATCGCCAACTGTCGCCGGAAGAAATGAAGAAGGCCGGCGTCTCCGAAGACATGGTGCGCCTGTCGATCGGCATCGAGCACATCGACGACATCAAGGCCGACCTGGAGCAGGCGCTGGCCGCTGTCTGATCCGGTCAACGCCTGCCGGCGAAAGCGTCGGAGGCGGCGGACGGCAGGGCGCTGTCCGCCGCGAGTTGGCTGGCTTCAGTCTTCAGCAGCCTCAACTCACAGGCCAGACGATCGGCAAGCTGCAACGCGTCGGCGCGACCTGTCTTGGCCGCGTGCTGAACATCTGCGGCAAGTTGCGCGGCGTGAGTCGCCGCGATGCTGGCCAGTGCTGACCTGAGGCTATGACCGACAAAGGCGATTTGTTCGAGATCGCCCGACCCGATTGCGCGGTCAAGCTCACTCGCAGACGAGTCGCAGGAATCGACGAAGGCACGGAGCAGCCGTTCGACGGTACCCTCGCTCCCCGCCCAACGGGCATGCAGTTCAGGAAGGTCGATCAGATCGAAGCGTGTTTGCCGTGTTGCGCTCTCCGCCGGCACGTCCCGCTTGGCGGGCCGCCTGCGCAGGTGCCGCAGAATGACCGCAACCAGCTGCTCCTGATCAACAGGCTTGCTCACCAGATCTATCATTCCCGCCGCGTAACAGAGTTCGCGTTCCTCTGCCAGGGCATGGGCGGTCAAGGCCACCACCGGCAGCTCCGGGCATAGTTCCCGAATCCGCAATGTCGCCTCGTAGCCGTTCATGACC
>Ga0172373_10005041_pt1 | contig 18303 bp, 17 predicted proteins | sample Lak10m_2_FD_114546 | JGI IMG/M metagenome (GOLD analysis project Ga0172373, IMG submission 114546) | Freshwater microbial communities from Kabuno Bay, South-Kivu, Congo - kab_092012_10m | ecosystem: Environmental > Aquatic > Freshwater > Lake | place: Democratic Republic of the Congo...
AATAAAGTAATTTTATTTTTTCTTGACTGTCTTCAAAATCTAAAGTTGCTTCAAATTTTATATTAGGATCTAAATAACTGTCCCACGAATTAAGTGGATTCATTATTCTTTCTTCATAAAATTTGAACAATTCATCGCTTATGAGGACTATTTTTTTAGTTTTTTCTTGCTCTTCAGATGTCCAATCTTCCGATAAAATATTAATGTTTTCCTTAATATTAGGATAATCTTTGATGATTAAATTTCTTAATTCTGTTTTAGAAGGATCGTCATTATTTGACTGAACATAAGTCCACTTGGTAATTAATGTTTGAGATTTTTGCAGAATAAAGTTATATTCTTTTAGAGCAGATACGGAAGGTGTTACTTTTCCAACAACAGAATCTGTTTGCTGTTTACTTTTTGTAATTGTAACAACAGTGAAAATAAAAGCAATGAGTGTTAATAGAAGTAAAACACCGAAACCGGTACCAATTCTTCTCCCAATTGTAAATTTAAAACCCATGTTATAGCCTTTTTTATTTTTTATTTAAGGCTTCTTTCTTTTGTTTAAACTCATTTGCTTTCTCATCGTCGAGTAAGGCAGAATAGATTCCTTCTAAACTTTCAAGTGCTTTTTCAGTATTGGGATCTAATTCGTAAACTTTTATCATAAAAGGTAATGATTGTTTGAACAGTTTTTTAGCATTTTCTTGAATAATATCTAATTGAGCTAAATCAACATCATAATCCATCATACGCATCAGTGTAGCCCCTTGATTGTAATATAAAATACCTAAATTAATATTAGCACTTATATTTTTTTCATCTATCTCTAAAACTTTCTGCAACGATTTCTTAGCAATTTCACCTTGTTTTTGGTTAAAATTATTTTTCATGTATAAATCAGCAAAAATACTTCCCATTGTATTGTAATATTCAATATCACGGGCTTTAAAATCGAAATCAGAGTTAATTATTTTAGTAAGTGATTTGTATCTTAGGTATAATTTTTCCGATTTAATATCGTTTAATGAGTCTTGTAGTAAAATTGTACTCAATTTATAATATAAACCAGCTCCATTTTTGATAAATGCATGGTTATGTTCCAAATAAGGTTTTGAAGAGTCTACGTCTAACTTTATAGAAAGTATAGCAGAAGACATGGAAGTATCTAATAAATTAATTTTGGATATATTAGCATTACCTGATAACTTGAACGATTGTAAGTAGGCGTAAGAACGCATGTGCCACGTGTGAGGATTATTTTTAGTTTCAGGATTTGAAATTGCTTTATCTAATAAAACAATTGCTTCAACGTATTTTTTTTCATTACATAATTTTTGAGCTTTATCAAGAGAATCTGATTGGGCGTAAACTTTATTACAGAGAACAATCATTAAAATGAAAATTCCCTGAGTAATGAAGGTTTTTATATTGATTAGTGATTTCACTTTAAACAAAATTAAACTATTTTTTAATCAACCGCAATAGCTAATGCTGTGATAGCATCTCCAGTCTTTAAGCCAGTTTTTTTAGCGTTATTTTTACTATATTCTATTGCTAATTTATCATCTGCAACTATAAAATTGATAGCAGCTCCTTGTTTTGCTGCACCAGCTTTTTCGGTTACAATAAGTGTCCCGTTTCCTTTATATTTTGAGTTGGCATCTTTTAATAAATCAGAAGATTCTTTTAATAAGTAAATGATATGAGGATTTAACGATGGATCTAAAGTTGATGTTATTCTAATTTCTAGTTTACGGTTACCAATTTGTTTAGTAGAAGCCATTCTATTTAATTCCTGATTTAGGTTATTATTTGATCCAACAATTTGAATAATAAAATTTCCTGATTTCATTTTCTCAGGCCAATCAAACAGTTTTGTAAAATTGTAAAGAAATGCCGCTTTTCTTTTAGAAACAGTGTCGTAATTTTGAGTTTGTTGAAAACTCAAACTAGAGAATGCTAAGAGCAAAAACAAGCTATATTTTATAAACAATTTCAATTTTTGATATTGGAATATCCTTGACTAGACAAATATAAGATTATCGAAATTCTAAACAAAGAGTTTTTTGTTTTTTGATAAACAATAAAAAACCCCTAAATAATATAGTTAGGGGTTTTGTAAATTAAAAAATGAAACTTAACGTAGTTGGAAATTTATAGGTAAGTTGAAAAATACAGATACTGCTCTACCATTTTGTTTTCCTGCTTTCCAGTTTGGCATCGATTTAACAACTCTAATTGCCTCACGGTCACATTCTGAACAGCCTGGAACACCTTTTAGTACAGTAACATCTGTAATGTGACCGCTACCATTTACAACAAATTTTAGAAAACATTTACCTGATAAGCCAGCTTCTTTTGCCATCTGTGGGTATTGAATGTTTTTTTGAATGTATTTCATCATTTCCATTGCACCACCCGGGAATTCAGGCATTTCTTCAACAACTGTAAAAATCTCAGGTGCTTTTTCTTCAATAACACCATTTCCTGTTCCTTCTGATGGAACAACTACAGCATCTCCATCTCCTTCCTGAGTAACAGTACTTACATTGGTTTCAGACAATTTTTCTTGCGGTGGAGGAGGATCAGTTTCTACAGCATCATCTTTGATAACAGGAGGCACGAATTTTACAGTTTCCATTACTGGCGGTGGTGGCGGTGGTGGCGGTGGCGGTGGTTCATTTTTGTCAGCTGGAGGAGGAGTCAAGTCTATGGTTGTCATATCCAACACAGGCTCTTTAACAATTTCATCTTCCTTTAAGCCTAATAAAAATTTCACACCTAATCCAATGCCTACTGAAGCTATCATACCTAATAGGATAAGCATAATCGTTCTGTCGTATTTTTTGCGTAACTGGTACGCACCATAAGCTTGATTTCGATCAGCAAATACTAGATCATTTCTGTCTGCTGATTGTACATTATTCCATTTTTCTAAGTATAGAACAAATGAAACAATACCAATTAATATTACTAATATCCACAACATATTATTTAATTTTTTCTTGTAATAATGCGTACTCTGATGCCATCATCTCAACTCCTAAAACACGTTTACCAACATTACAGATTTTTAATTCATCTAACATATCAATTGCATTTTTATATGTTGCCTGATCGTCTGTTTTAATTAAAACTGTAATTGCTCTTATATCAGCTGTTGCATCTACAGCCATTCGGCTATAAGTTGTGTCAGCTAATAACTTTTTCTTGTTTTTTTCTGTTAAAGATTTGATTTCATCGATTGCCCATTTGTTTTGTTCGGTCAATATTTTATGCAAACCGTCTGGACTAAAATTAGTTTCTTTTAATTCTGTAACTGGTTTACCATCCTTATTACCGGGCGCATTAAACTGACCTACATAATAAAATATACGATCGTCCTTGGTTAACAAAAATGTTACACCATTTTTCACTTCAGGTGGAGGAGGACTTCCTGGAGGTGGTTCAGCTGGTAAGCTTAATTCCATACTTTTAGGTTTGCTAAAAGTTGATGTTAAGACGAAAAATGTTAGTAATAAAAAAGCCAAATCAACCATAGGAGTCATATCGACTCTCGTACTTTGTTTTTTTGCCCGTTTTTTGCCTCCTTTACCATGTCCACCGCCACTGTCTGCTATTTCTGCCATGTTAAATAATTTGCTTGTTTAATATTATTATTTTTTTTCATTTGCCGGAACAGAAGCTCCGCCTTCCATAGATGTAATCAAATTGAAAGTATAAATTTTCATGTCAGTAAAAGTTTTAAATACATCTTTTACGTATATATACTTTGCTTTTGCGTCCGCCTTGATGGCATAACGTGGTTTCTCTCCCTTAAATTCTTGCCCAGTTTCTTCTGCTTTACTTTTATTTCTCATGTAAATTGCATTCAATTCCGTTGCAGAAATCTGAATCCAATCTCTTAACTGGTTATTTAATGAGTCTAAGGGTACACCTTTTTGCGGTTGAAATTTCAATCTTTCTGCTTCAGTAGCATCTAAATATCTCGGTAAATCTTTAATATCTACTCCAAAACTAGATAAGCCACCAAATTTTTTAGCTTGATCTGCGTTGAATTTTACACCATATTTTTCGCTCATTTTTGCTAAAGTATTGGTGCGAGCTTCTCCGTTACCCACCCCAAAAAAAGCTCTTCCAATGTGATCTACAGTAATTAATACTGTATTTTCAGGTAGAGTTTTATCAGAGACTGATGATGGAGGATCAACTACTACAGGTTCGGCCATACGGAACGACGCCGTAAGCATAAAGAAGGTCACCAACAAGAATGCCAAGTCAACCATGGGTGTCATGTCAATTGATGGGGCATGAGCAGCAACTTTTATCTTTCCCATATTTTATTTTTTACAGGTTAATTTTTGAACTTTACTTTTATGTATAATCAAAGTTTTGTAATTACTATTTTTTAGAAAACCTGATTTTGATTAAAGTAAAGTAATTATTTTCCAGAAGATTGAAACTCTCCAATAATTGAGAATCCAGCCTCATCCATCGCATAAGTTAACTGATCAACACGATTAGAAAATAAGTTGTAAAAAATAATAGCTAATGCTGAAGATAAGATTCCTACCAATGTGTTTACTAAGGCTTCAGAAATACCAGTTGCTAGAGCGGCAGTATCAGGAGTACCAGCTGCTGCTAAAGCACCGAAAGCACGAATCATCCCTACAACTGTTCCAATTAAACCTACTAATGTTCCAATAGACGCACAAGTCGATATAACACTCATGTTTTTAGATAACATAGGTAGTTCAAGCGCAGTAGCTTCTTCTAATGATTTTGAAATGGCAGCAACTTTAGATTCTTTGTCCATTGAAGAATCGTTTTGAACAAATTTGTATTTAGCCAGACCTTCTCTAACAACGTTTCCTAAAGAACCTTTTTGTTTATCGCATTCAGCCATCGCTCCATCCAAATCTTTGTTAGCAATTAATTCTTTAATTTTCGCAACAAATTTATCTGTTTGACCGCGTCCATTAGCTTTTTGAATAGTAATAAAGCGCTCCAAAGCAAAAGTTATAACAGTAAATAATGTTCCTAATAATACAGGAACAATAAAGCCACCTTTATACATAATACCGAAGAAATTGTGAGGATGTCCTTTTTCTGGTCCTTCAGCATCAAAATTCCCTGGGTCGCCCAATACAAACTTATAAACGATAATACCAATTACTAAACAGATAGCAATTGCCATAGCAGACACGATAAACGGAAAACCGCCTGATGTTTTTTTGTTACTCATAATTGTTTTTTTTAGTTGATTTCAGTTTTTAGAATGACGCCAAACATAGTAAAAAGGTTTTTAAATTACAAAATAACAATACTAACTTTTTGTTAATGTTAGTTATAAAGAATTATCTTTATTTGTTTTAAATAGTGCGATTTTGTTTTTAAAAATTGTGCAAATGTCTTATTCTATGCCATTATGAAAGGTTTTTAGGAAATGAAAAGTTTTTTGATTCTGATAATGGTTTAATCTGAATGGAATATAAATGAAAATATATTGTACTAAGCGATGTCCGAATTAATGATGTGCTGTTTTTAAACAATTGGTTGAAAATTACGTTGCCATTCGCATAAGGATTTTACTTAAATTTGTCATTCGCTATCCTAAGTTATCATCGAACAATAATTTTTGATTGATTAGGGGAGATTACAGAAACAAAAAATATTAACAAAAAAATATAAATATCTAAAAAATGACTACCGATAAATTTGTTTCCCGTCATAACGGTTCGCGTGAAAATGAAATTAAACAAATGTTGGCTAAGATTGGCGTATCATCTATTGAAGAATTAATAGATCAAACTGTACCTTCAGGCATTCGTTTAAAGAACCCATTGAAAGTGGCTCCGGCAATGAGTGAGTACCAGTATAGCAAACATTTAAAAGCCCTAGGCAAAAAAAATAAGGTGTTTCGTTCTTATATTGGTTTGGGTTATTATAATACGATTTTACCGGCTGTTATTCAGCGCAATATACTAGAAAATCCGGGTTGGTATACAGCTTATACACCATACCAAGCAGAAATAGCTCAAGGTCGTTTAGAAGCAATTTTAAATTTCCAAACCATGGTAATGGATTTAACGGCTATGCCAATTGCAAACGCGTCGTTATTAGATGAGGCAACAGCAGCTGCTGAAGCTTTATTTATGTTTTATAGTAATCGTAGTAAAACAAAAATTGCCAATGGTGGAAATAAGTTTTTCATCAGTGAAACAGTATTTCCTCAAACGATTGATGTCGTTAGAACACGAGCCGTTCCATACGGAATAGAATTAGTAATTGGAGATACGAATACTGTCGCATTAGATGGTTCGTTCTTTGGAGCACTACTTCAATATCCTGACATTAATGGTGAAGTAAACGATTATAAAGCGTTTGTAGCTAATGCTCATGCGGAGGAAATTCAGGTTGTAGTAGCTACTGATTTACTGGCTTTAGCATTGCTAACTCCTCCGGGCGAGTGGGGTGCAGACTGTGTAGTTGGTAATTCTCAACGTTTTGGTGTGCCATTAGGATATGGCGGACCTCATGCTGCTTTTTTTGCATGTAAAGAAGACTACAAACGTTTAATTCCAGGTCGTATCATTGGCGTATCGGTTGATGCTCAAGGAAATCCTGCTTTACGTATGGCTTTGCAAACTCGTGAGCAACATATTAAACGTGATAAAGCCACTTCTAATATTTGTACTGCCCAAGCTTTATTAGCAATCATGGCTAGTATGTATGCCGTATATCATGGTCAAGAGGGAATTAAAGCAATAGCACAAAGTGTGCATAATGCTACTAACTCTGTGGCTGAAGAATTGAAATTACTCGGACTAAATATCAAAACAAGATTGTATTTTGATACAATTGTTGTGGAGTGTGATGCAGCTAAAGTAATTGCTGCTGCCGAAGCTAAAGAAATTAACTTCCGTTTCGTAGATTCTAAACATGTTGCTCTTTCATTGGATCAAACCATTGAACAAAATGATTTAAATGATATCGTTTCTGTTTTTGCTAACACTGCTAAAGAAGTAACATATAAATTTTCAGATTTGATAAAATCGTCAAATTTAAATCGTCAATCCTCATTCCTTACGCATCCAACTTTTAATTCTTACCACAGTGAGAGTGAAATGATGCGTTATATTAAGCGTTTAGAAAATAAAGATTTGTCATTAGTACATTCTATGATATCTTTAGGTTCTTGCACCATGAAATTAAATGCAGCGTCTGAGTTATTACCTTTAACTTGGCCTGAGTTTGCGAGCATTCATCCGTTCGTTCCTGTTAATCAGGCACAAGGATATGCGGAATTAATTGAAGAATTAAATAAAGATTTATCTGAAATTACAGGTTTTGCCCGTATGAGTTTTCAGCCTAATTCAGGTGCTCAAGGTGAGTATGCCGGTTTAATGGTAATTAGGGCTTATCATATTGCTAATGGAAATGCACACCGCAACGTGGCTTTAATTCCATCATCTGCTCATGGTACAAATCCGGCATCTGCTGCTATGGCAGGTATGCAAATTGTTGTAACTAAGTGCGATGAAAAAGGAAATATTGATTTAGCTGATTTACGCGCTAAGGCAGAACAACATAAAGAAAATTTATCTTGTTTAATGGTAACTTATCCATCTACTCATGGAGTTTATGAAGAGTCTATTACTGAAATTACCAAACTCATTCACGATAATGGCGGATTGGTATACATGGATGGAGCCAATATGAACGCTCAAGTTGGATTAACTTCTCCGGGTAATATTGGTGCAGATGTATGCCACTTAAATTTACACAAAACATTTGCTATTCCTCATGGTGGTGGTGGTCCTGGAATGGGGCCAATTGGCGTTGTTGAAAAATTAGTACCTTACTTACCTTCTCACAAAATTATAAATACGTCAGGTGACAAAGGGATTACAGCGGTATCAGCAGCACCTTACGGAAGTGCTTTGATTTTATTAATCTCGTATGGTTACATTAAAATGTTAGGTGGCGAAGGTTTAAAACAAGCTACTGAAATGGCTATTTTAAATGCAAACTATATGAAAGAATTATTATCGGGTAGCTATAAAATTTTATATACTGGTAAAAATGGACGTTGTGCCCATGAGATGATTTTAGATTGTAATGAATTTAAAATGGCTTCAGGTGTTGAGGTTGCTGATATAGCAAAACGTTTGATGGATTACGGATTTCATGCACCAACAGTCGCTTTCCCAGTAGTTAATACGTTAATGGTGGAACCAACTGAATCTGAATCAAAAGCAGAGTTAGATCGTTTTTGTGAAGCAATGATTTCTATCCGCAAAGAAATTAAAGAAATAGAAGAAGGTACTTTTGATAAAGTTAATAACGTGATTAAAAATGCTCCTCATACATGCAAATTAGTGGTTGCTGATAATTGGGATAAACCATACACTCGTCAGAAAGCTGCATATCCATTAGCTTGGGTGCGTGATAATAAGTTTTGGCCAAGTGTTGCGAAAGTAGATAATGCTTATGGTGATAGGAATTTAGTTTGTTCGTGTGCACCCATAGAAACATATATGGAAGAAGCGGTTAGCGCTTAGATTTAAGCCTCTCTTTTGAGAGGCTTTTTTATTATATAATATTTCTACAACACACAAATAACAATAGGATTAATTCATGAAAAAGATATTTCAATTTAACTGGCTAAACTTTATCACTTATTTAGCTCAAGTTTTCTTGTTTTTTGTGTTGTGTATTTATTTAATGGATCCAAAACATCAAACACGTTCGGGTAATCCGGATGCTGCTTTTGGAGAAGCTGCTGGAGCATTAGGTGCATTAATCATGTTCGTTTTTTTATTTATACTATTTCTTATTACTTGTATAATTTATTTGGCATGGTTACGAAAAACAAAAGCAAAAAAAGGAGTTTTAATTTTTATCAATACCGTTGCTTTTTTGCTTTTAGCACCTCAGATATATCAGGCATTTCCCTATTTAATGAAAGAATCAAAGGACGGCTATTTTTCGCTGATTAATGGATACCACAGAAATCAATATATTGTCGGAAAAGATGATTACAAAAAAATAAATCTGAATGGTTATAAAGTAAAATTGTTTCTTTGTTCAAAAGACACGAATCTGATTTCTGTTCGAGATACTATCAGTGAAAGTAAAAAAGAAAAATTTTATTTACTTCGAGGTTCAAGTGTCAAAGAAGTAGAAAAGAATAACGTAATCCACTTACTAAATCATCTAAACTTTGAAGAACAAGAAATTTTTAGTGAGGATAGTAGACGTCGCTCATTGGTCGTAGTGACTGAAAATAGTCAAAACGAGCAAAAATTTGGCCGTACTTTGATTGATTTTGATAATAACCCTTTTAATTCAGAAAATTTACCCAAGGTCACTTTTTGGAATGAACTAGAAAATACAAACAATGTGGCAGAATTAAAAGGATTTAAGCAGTTTACACCAATTGAAGAAACGAGTAAAATAGACAAAAACGGAACCCTATATTTTCTCTTTTGGCATTTATCAAATCAAGGTGCTACTATGCTTTGGAATGGCGATTATACTCAAGAGGCTAGTTTGTGCCTTGCTATCAGAAAAAAAGGAGAAAAGATAGCAGTAAGGGAGGTGAATTTATATGCTTTGCCAAATACAGAACGTGCTATTTTTTATGATGGTATATCTATCGAAAATTTTATAGTCATCAACAATTATTTTTACATAATTGTTGATGGTAATTTATATTACCACAGAATGTGAGTATAGTAAACTTTGAAAAAGTATCCATCAGTTTTTATTTTTTATGTGAATCAAAATAAAATGAAAATAGGATTCTTGTTTTGATTTTTACTAAAAATCTCCTATTTCCATTTTTACAATAGTTTGAGTATAATTTATAAATTTTTTACTTATTGATTTTCCCAAGCTTTTATCTGTGCGTCTACCATTTGGCTGTAAACATTGTTATGATTGTTATAAATTTTTTCAATTAGGCAATAAATCATCATTACAGGTATAATTGACATAATGCAAAAGACTATCCAATTTCTTTCTTTCGCTGATTTTATCCATTTTTCGATGTATAGATAAATCAAAAAAAATATAATTGTAAATTTTATAAGTGAGAGAAAGTATGACAGTATATTTTTATTTTCTGTGTTTTCTTCCATAGTCAGTATAGTTATAAATTGTTATGTTGAAAATCGTTAGCTTAATGGTATTCATTCTTTAAAAAAAACAGGTTTAGGTCATCGTCAGTAGTCATGTAAAACACTATTTTAGCTGTAGTAAAACCATCATCATTTTTAATGAATTCAAAATAAAATTTATTTTTCGGATGATAATTTTCTACGTATTCAAATTTAATATTATCGCTATTTAGTTCTTTTTCGAAATCTTGTCTGCTTAATTCTGCAAAATCATAGTCATTTTGAAAGTCGATGTTTAGTTTTTTTATAAAATGGTATAACCACCAATTATAATTTGTAGAAAAGCACTCGTTGATTTGAAAATACAGTTCTAGGTTAAAAAAAACATTTTTTATTTTTTCTCCATAATAATTTAATGAAACAATACTCAATCTTCCATTTTTATCTAATAGATAGTCATCGATTTTAAATAATTCATATTTACTTTTATATTGCAAAACACGATTGAAATATTTGATGATGTAAAATTCCAGTTTTTCTTCTGAGATATCCCAAGTATTCATTTTGCGTTCACAGTAATCTAATAATTGATCCTTAAAAACAGATGTATTGATATTAATTTGCTTCGGAAAACCTTCAAAAAATGAGGCTTTTTTGAAATAGAAAACATCTCTTTTATGTAGACTTATTGTATAGTACTCAACATAATTATTGAGTTGGAAATTTTTTGGGAGTTGAGTTTTCATAGTTACAAGTTTTAAGATTTTTTTATAATTAAATTAAAAAGTCATACATGCCTTGTAAAGCTTATGCTTATAAGATTCCTGATTTTATTTTGTGTATAATTTTCATTTCTAAAAAAGTAATTTATTTAAGACAAATAGAAGATGTATTTTTTTGGCTGTTACATTTTTCACTTTAAATAATACCAGCTAATCTACTACCTAAATCAATTATGTCGTTTTTTCTTTTAATTACATTAATCCATTTTTCAGGTATTTGAGATTTTCCGTAAGCCATAGCTGCTAATGCACCAACAATAGAAGCATTAGTATCAGTCTCATCCCCTAAATTAACAGCTTGTAAAACTGCATCTTCAAAGCTATTTGTGTTTAGTAAGCACCAAATAGCAGCTGTTAAACTGTGCACAACATAACCAGAGGATAGTATGGTCATAACTTTAGATCCTTTAATATCCTCATTTAATAATCTTTCAAAGGTTTTAATTTCTTTTTCATTAATTGCTTGAGATGTTAAAAAAACAGGTAAAGTTTGCTGTAGTTCCCTATAAATAACATGCTTTTCTTTTCCCTGTAATAAACCTATGCCAAATTCTACAAAGTAAAAGCAAGCGATGACAGAAACAATATGTGAATGAGTAATAGAGGATTCAGCTTTTACTACATTAAATCTAGTTTCTATAGGTTTATTTTGTAAATACACAATTAATGGCGACATCCTCATTAAAGATCCATTACCATTAGAATTTACTGATGATGATCCGCTCATACTTGCAGGAACTCCGCTTCGAAGTTTAACAATTGCTTTAAGTATTGTATTGCCAATATCAAAAACATCATTATCGGCTGTCCAATAGTTTTCAGTGTACCATTTTATCATTTTTTCAGCACTTCTATCAATGGAGTACCCTTCAATAATAGCTTCTGCTAAGCAAAATGTGAGTGAGCTATCATCAGACCAAGTGCCTTCTGCAACCTTATGGGTTCCAAAGCCAATCATATCAGTTACAGGATTTTCTTTTAAATAGCTTCTTTTTTTAAATTCGACAGGAACACCTAAAGCATCGCCAATAGCCACACCTAATAAGATACTAATACATGTTTCTTTATTCATATTTAATTTATGTTTAGTGAAGTTTAATTTTAAATCTATCTCAATTTTATATATTCAACTTTTATAAAATACAAGGTTTAAAATAATTGTTAGTATTTAACTGGATATAAAATTTTGTTTTGCTTAAATATCTTGTTATCATTAAGATGAAAAATATTCATCAATAGTTTGCCATTTACAATCATTAAAAATTGCATTACATTTAAATTGTTAAAGCTTTATTTAATACTCAAGGTATATTTTTTACATAAAAATAATTGAGAGATTCTTGTTAGTAGAAACCTTGTATTTGTAATATAAAAACACCATTTTGTTAATGAATCAGTAATTGTTTGTTGAGAATCGGATTAATATAAACTCGAGAATAACTTAATCCTAATTATTTATTTAATTTTTATTTAATTCTTTTTTATCTTGCTGATAATCAATCTAATTATTTTTAATTTATACCATAACTAATATCATTTAACTCCAAAATACATTCTTTAAACTCAAAACCTGTCTGTTGCCATAATTGTAATTCAGTATCACCAAGTAAAGCAACCGTACCATAATAATTTACCCAAATAGTGGGCATTTTTTTATGATACACAATAAATGGCGAAATAATGAGGGTTTCTTTTAATTCTTCTTTCCAAGAAGATTTTAGCTCATCAATAATTTCTCCGGTGAGTTTATATTTAAAGCAAACCGAGTTGTAAGTGTTTTTTGTTAAAAATGGACTTAAAGAAACACTGCGTTCGATTGGTGGTTGGCATTTAAAATAATTTGCCGGTTTACTAAGTAGCTCATTTATCTTCATTCTGTCTTCGGAATCTGTATTATGAATTAATTCCTCCACCACTTCAATGCAGGTATCATTAGTATCTAATGAATCAACTAACAAATCCCATTTTTTTATGTCACCGGAAACAAATGGACTTTCATCTATGTAGTATTTCTTTTGCATTATTTTATTGAGATTTTTATTATATGTAGAGTTAGAAAAGATTGAAGGATTTTTGATTTGGGTAAATTATTATTCGCAAATTATTTGATTAAGTTGGCTTTTTAACCAAACTCCTTTATGATTTCCATAGCTATCTGACCAATTAATATTAGGATACGATAATTGATTTAATATTGTATGATTAAGAATATTAGAGTAATTATTACTTAGTAAACTAACAATTTGGCACTCATCGCCTAATAATTTTTCAATAAGAGCATCTAATTTATTATACCAATAATTTGTTTCTACATTATTAATTAAATCACCCAAAGCAAAATCATAATTTGGAATGTAATTATCCGATCTTATAAGCCCAAATAAAGCAGATATAATATAAACCTTTTCATTTTTATTATTGCACCAATTTATTGATTCAGCGGCACCAAATAATCTACCAGGTGAATATATTTCATGCGCTGGCCTAGTTTTTGTAAAATCAATTTTCTTATTAACATCTATTTTTATTTTATTTTTCCACCTTTCATGACTATTAGCATTACTAACTAATTCAAAAACATTTTTTCTATACTCGGTTAACTCATTTGCAAAAGCAAGATTTGACCATTCAAATGGTTTGTTTTCTAAATCAATATCCTTTAATTTTTTGCTGCTGCATGGTATTAAAAAAATTGTGCTTTTAATATCTATATATTCATGCTTTATTGAACTTTCAATCTGTTCATTAACTAAAGTTAAGCTATATAGTCTGATTACATTTTTTGTAAATTGCTGAGTAGTTGTAGATCTATCATATGTAATAGGAAGTTTTTTATCATCAATAAGTTTTTTTAAAATAGTTGAAATCCCCCTTTGTATTTCAACTCCATTTTCAAATAGCCTTGGTTTATCATTATAACTTAATACATAATTATGACCATTAAATTCAAACTGACAACTTTTTGGCGATTTTTTATTTGATTTAATACTTTTTATACTGCCAATAATTTCTTTATTCATCTTAACATCAATCCTTTGACCTAATCTTAGTTTGGTAGATTTTTCTATTAAAATACGCCTTTGTCTTATTTTATAAGTTAAATGATTTTCAATTTTTCTATTTTCATTGTCTTTTATATTAAAAATTGGTCTCAATTTATCAATAAGTATACCTTCATCATTTCTTACAGTATTTGCAATTTGATTAAAGTCTCCTTGATAAGATAAATAATAAATACTAAATAATTTTTTAAATAATTCATCTAATTTTATTTGCTCATTGTTTAATAATAAATCATCTGAAAATAATGGAATTATTGTTCTTCTAAATGTTGACATAATACCTGATATGACACTAGATTCATTTTTATTTTCAATTAAATGCCAATTAAACCTCTGCCTTAAAGTACCATTATTAATTCCATTACTATTATTTTTTACACCTGCTGTACCTAAATAAACTAAATCACATAATTCACCATTAATTATTTTCGAATACCTCGGTTCTATTGGCTTAATAGTTACAAAAGTGCTTAAAGCTAAATAACCACTTGGTCTCATAAACCAAAAATATATTCCTTTTTCTTCAATTTGAGGAATCAAATCAACATGTGGTGTAAAAAATTTATCATTTGATAAATTGTCATTTAGCCATTTTGTAATACTTTCAAAACTTTCAGTTTTTTCTAATTTTCTTTTTTCCATAATTTTTTAAACTTTAGCATTTATTTTTTAATATGCTTTAATTCTTTTATGATTTCATGCGCTTCGCATCATGTTAAAATTTAATGCATAGCTTTAATTTTTAGTTTAATTCTTATAAATACTACACTTATGCTTATTTTTATTTAAATTTATTTTATAAAAATTAAAATAGTTTTCATTTTCAGTAACTCTTTCAATTAAATCAAATACCATAACACCATGTGGCAAAGGGGGAAAGTAAAGACTGAAATTTAAAAGGTTTAGTTTGCTTTTAAAAAAACTTTTATTTGGTGAAATGGCTATGTTTTCTGTTTTAACAAGTTTTAATTTCACATCACTGTTTAGTGCTTTAATGAAGCAATCTTTTTCTATTTGTATCCATTTGCCTTTGTTATAATTTTTTAAAGACCAATACAATAAATCAATTCTTGTAAATTCATCATCTATTACCACTCTTAAAATTGTGATTCGTTTGTTTTTATTGTGTCTGTATTTGGGATTAAACACAATTAGTTTTCCTGCACCGATGGTATTGTTTATTTTATTATCCATAATTATTCGTTTTTAAAGTTTAAAAATTAATAAGTTAGAGTTAATCGGAAGCTGTTTTTTAAATTTTCAAGTCATGGTTTTAGCATTGGGTGGTTAGTATAATTAAGAAATCAAAAAAAGTTACATGTCAATTAAATTTTATCTGTTTGATTTTCAATAGTAATTTCTTTCAAACGTGTCGCCACAATTTTTATTTTTTCATAATCTTCCATTTCATTGTATTTAGAGGCAAGAGATATCATTGTTTCCCATTCTTTATTATTTAATTTTGAATTCATTTGAAAAATATGATTTTTAAAATGATAGGTTATTTCGAAAGGGATGAATGCAATTTGTATTCTTGTTTTGTCAATGTCGCCGTTTTCTATAAAAGATTTAAATATCCAATAATCTACTTTTAGTTCACTTAAGCCCAAAGCAAATATTAATTCAATTCGTCTTTGCATAATGGTTTGTTCTTTAGCAATCCATTCTATTTTGTTTAGATGGTTATTATTCATGCAAAAGAATACCATATCCCAATTAATTTGGGAATAAATCATTGTATTTAGATTTTCCATAATAGTTATTTTATGACATTATATCATTAGATTAATTTTTTGAAAAAAACATCCAATGTGCGAGATGCACGAAATCCATAGATAATAAGAAAATTGAGAAAAGTTCTATTTTATAAAACGTTGTAGCTTAAAAACACAAGTGATAAAAAATTATAGGTGATTAAAATAAATATATTACGAAAAATTTAATAATCCAAATTTTTTATTTGTTTTTTTATGAATTAGTTAATTTCACTCCTATTTAAGGATGATTTTTGATTTATTTAAAAGAGTAAAAACCAATTGGTGAAAATCGTCATGGCCTATTTCAAGACGAAATATCTATTTTAATTTTTTGGTTTTTAATTTTTTGGTTTTTTACAAGGTGTAAAGCCTTAGTGATTTTATCTGCTTTAATGGCAATGTAAGCAGAATGGTCTAAAACTTCGATTTTTCCCAAATCGTCTTTGTTTAATTGCCCTTTTTGAATCAGCATACCAACAATATCCATCTTATTGATTTTGTCTTTTTTTCCGGCACCTATGTAAAGTGTTTTCCAGAAACTAGGGGCAGGAATTTTAAAATCATCAGGCAATATTTCTTCTTCCGGAGTTTCATTTAAAAATTTTGGTAAAACATCACCTTTATCTAATAAAAAGTAAACAGTTCCCTGAGATTTCATTCTTGCGGTTCTTCCATTTCGGTGTATCATCACATCTTCTGTCACAGGTAATTGATAGTGTATAACTGCATCAATTTCGGGTATATCCAAACCGCGTGCTGCTAAATCAGTAGTTATTAGAAGTTTAGTGCTGCCATTGCGTAATTTAATTAATGTTTTTTCTCTATCAATTTGGTCTAGTCCACCGTGATAATAACCATGTTCTATTTTAAAAAAATATAATTGCTCTGAAATTCTATCAACAGCTTCTCTATGATTACAAAAAACTATTGTTGACTGAGCATTTATTTTACCAAGTAATAGCAATAAGGCTTCTGTTTTATCATTATCTTTTACTTTTGCAAATTTTGTTGTTAGCAGAGAGTTTAATTGATGGTGAGATGTTGTATAGTTGAGTTGAATGCTGTTTGTTATTCCTACAAAAGCCGGTATTTCTCGTAACATGGTCGCAGATGTGAGTACGCGTTTTTTTAGGTTTTTGCATTGTTCTATGATAAATTCCATGTCGTGTTTAAAACCAAATTCTAAAGATTTATCAAATTCATCTAAAATAAGTGTATGTATAGAGCTCGTTTGTATATTTTTTACTCTTAAGTGATGGGCAATTCTACCAGGAGTACCAATTAATACACTTGGAGGCTGATGAGATAAATTTTGTTCTTCTATTTTAACAGAGTGACCACCATAACAAGCGTTGATTTTATAAGAGGTGCCCATTTTTTTGAATACTTGTTCTATTTGTATGGCTAATTCTCTGGAAGGTATTAAAATTAAAACCTGAATTCCTTCGGTTTTATTTTCCATCAATTGAAGAATAGGTAATAAAAATCCTAATGTTTTTCCTGATCCTGTGGGTGATATTAATATGACGTCATCGCCTTTAGGAATCGTTTCCATTGCGGCCTTCTGCATTTCATTGAGTTGGGTAATATTAAAATAAGAGAGAATATGATCGTAGTTTATCATTGAGGTCATAATAAGTTGAGGTATTTTAGAATCGATTAAATAGCATGATTCCAAACTTTAGATTAAAAAAATAGGCTACAATTTATAGCCTATTTTTAGATTGAAAATTATGCTTTTAGTTTTGTTTGATTATTTTATTTATAACCTGATTATTATTTGAAATAATTCTTAAATAATACACGCCATTTGGATAATCTTTCATATTTAAAATTGTTTTTTCGAGTGTCAATTTTTCTTGTGTTATTAATTTTCCCATACCATCATATATCTGAATGGTTGTTGGATCAGAGTAATATGTAGGAATTGTAATTATCAGTTCATTGTTAACAGGATTTGGGTAAACCGTAATAGAGTTAGCGAAAATATTTTCTATACTCGTACATAAATTAACGTTTACAGTTTGGTTGGCTGAGGAAGAACAATTTTCAGGATTAGTATAGGTGTAATTAATAGTGAAAGAACCAGCTCCGGATATAGAAGGGTCGAAGTTTGAACCTATAACGCCCTGCCCTGAATAAGTACCTCCTGTAGGGCTACCATTTAAAGCAATACTTGTGGTATTGATACATATAGGATTGGTAATTGATGCTAAAGTTACAATTGGTAAGTTATTAACGATGACGGTTTTAGTTGTTGAGTTTTTACATCCATTGGCATCCGTCCCAGTTACTGAATAGGTAGCCGAAGCTGATGGAGTAAAAGCACTACCATTTGTAACACCACCAGACCAAGTGTAGGTGTTGGCACCACTAGCTGTTAGGGTTACTGAGTTTCCTTGACACACTGCAGAGTTATTTGAAACGGCAGTGACGGCAGGTAAATTATTTACAACGATTGTTTTAGTTGTTGAATTTTTACATCCATTGGCATCCGTCCCTGTTACTGAATAGGTAGCTGAAGCTGATGGAGTAAAAGCGCTACCATTTGTAACACTACCCGACCAAGTATAGGTGTTGGCACCACTAG
>Ga0172373_10005043_pt1 | contig 18300 bp, 18 predicted proteins | sample Lak10m_2_FD_114546 | JGI IMG/M metagenome (GOLD analysis project Ga0172373, IMG submission 114546) | Freshwater microbial communities from Kabuno Bay, South-Kivu, Congo - kab_092012_10m | ecosystem: Environmental > Aquatic > Freshwater > Lake | place: Democratic Republic of the Congo...
GGCGGCAGTTTTAATGAGCGGGTGATTGAGGCGGCCAAAACGGCTGGCTATCGGGCGGCTTTGAGCGTTTATAAAATTATTGACCAGGCGCCAAAATATCGGTACGTTATCCGGCGTTTTCACGCGGATGACGCGCTGGATTCGATTACAAGCAAATTAACGGATTATTAATTATGATTCCATATTTTGTCATTGACCAAATTAATATCGGACCGGTGGTGCTTTATACTTGGGGATTGATGATCGGGCTGGGCTTTTCGGCGGGGTATTTGTGGCTGCTTTATTCGGTTAAAAAGAAGGGCCTGGTAATAGAAAAATTTGCCGGTTTGGCGTTAGTAATTTTTTTGGGCGGGGCGCTTGGCGCAAAGGTTTTGCCGGTTATCCTGTTGCCGGGCGGATTTTTTGACAATATCGATTTGCTTTTTAGCCAGCAGAGCGGAGCGATGTTTATGGGCGGATTATTGGGAGCGATGTTTTTTGGCTGGCTTTATATAAAATTGGCCGGGCTGGATTTTTGGCAGACGATGGACTTATTGGTTTTGCCGACAGCGTTGGGGATTGGCATCGGCCGCCTCGGTTGCTTTTTTATCAATGACCATTTGGGAGCGGTTACTAGTTTACCCTGGGGAATTTTGTGGCCGGATAACGTGGTGCGTCAGCCGGTAGCGCTGTATGAATCACTGGCCGGTTTTTTATTATTCGGAATTTTTCTATGGCTAGTTAAGAAACTAAAAGGCAAAGCCGGTCGGCCAGCTTTGTTTTTTTTGGCGGCTTATGGCAGCGCCAGGTTCTTGATTGATTTTACTCGCCAGTCGCAAGGGGCGTTGGCTGATCCGCGCTGGGGCATCTTTTCGATTAGCCAGTGGCTCTCTTTACTTATTTTGGTATTTGTGGTATTATTATATATATCAAGATTGGGCGGAAAACAACGGTTTTAGGCAGAAAATCTTATAATTTTCAGGAAGGAGGCCGGAAATGAAAAAGAGTCTTTTGGTGGTAGTGGCGCTTGGAGCGATGTTCTTTTTGGCAACGGTTATCCTGGTGGCCTGCGGCGAAAGCCCCCGTCAGTCGGCCGAAAAAATTTACGTACCGGCTTCGCCGACGCCGAGGCTTGACGAAGCCATGAGGCTGATCAATGAGCAGCTGAAAAAGGAGGCGGCCGAGGAAACTCAGAAAAAGGCCCCCAAAAACGGGGGCAAGAAAACGGCGCTGGCGCGCCACTAACGCGCTCTATTCAGGCGCTCAAAACAAAAAGGCAGGAGCAATCCCGCCTTTTTTTAATTGTTTTAATTTTTGATGAACTGTGTTAAAATTGTTTCAACAATATGCAAGACTTAGTTTTTATTGTTTTGGGAATAATGATTGCCGCGCTGGGCGTGATGGCTTATTTTTTATGGCTGAAAAGATCGCCGGAAAAACCCAAAGAAGACAGTCAATCTTTTTTGATGATGCAGGAGCAATTAAAAGAGTTGCGTCAAACGCTGCAGAATTTCGGCAGCCAGGTGGAAAATAAAATGGGCGATTCAACTAAAATGTTTCAGGCGCAATTTGCGCAAAGCGCCAAAATCATTACTGACGTAACCGAACGCCTAACCAAACTCGACGAAACCAACAAGCAAGTAATGGGCGTGGCGGATCAGCTGCAGGGACTGGAAGACGTTTTAAAAAATCCCAAGCACCGGGGCGTGCTGGGCGAATATTATCTGGAAAACGTTTTAAAAAACGTCTTGCCGCCCAAGAATTATCAGATGCAGTACGAATTTAAAAACGGCGAGATCGTGGACGCGGTGGTTTTTGTCAAAGATAAAATTATTCCGATCGATTCCAAGTTTTCGCTGGAAAATTATAACCGGATACTAAACGAGCGGGATCCGGCCCAAAAAGAAGAGCTGGAGAAGCGCTTTAAGGTGGACTTGAAAAACCGCATCGACGAAACCTCAAAATATATCCGGCCGAACGAAAATACGATGGACTTTGCCTTTATGTTTATTCCGGCCGAAGGGATCTATTACGATTTATTAATCAATCAGGTCGGCGCGGTTAAGGTGAATACACGTGATTTAATAGAATACGCTTTTAAAGATAAACACGTGATCATTGTTTCGCCGACTTCTTTCTTTGCGTATTTGCAGACGGTGATGCAGGGGCTTAGGGCGCTGCAAATCGAAGAATCGGCCAAAGAAATTCGCAAGTACGTAGAAATGCTGCAAAAGCACTTGTTAAGCTACGAAGAATACATGAAAAAGCTTGGCAACAATCTTGGCACGACGGTCGGGATGTACAACAAGGCCTATAAAGAATTTGGCAAGATCGACAAAGACGTGGTAAAAATTACCGGTAAAACCAGCGATATTGAGCCTATGCAGATTGAAGCGCCGGCAACCAGAGAAGAAGAGTAGGCGATGTTATTGTTTTAAAATTTTTATGCACATACCCGATGGATTTTTAAATAATGGGACAGCTTCATCGTTAATTGTCGCAGCGGCCGGGGCAGTAGTTTTTGCTGCTAATAAAGTTAGGCAGGCTTTTTTTGTCAAAGAAAAGGTGGCGGTTTTGAAAACGCCCGAAGGAATAGAATTTGGCGGTAGCGTGGTGACCAAATTAACGCAATATGGCCGGAGCAAAATTTTTAAGATGGTCTTGCTTGGCTTTTTTATTTTTGGCGCGCAACTGTTTGATTTTTTTATTATTCAGGGCTTTCCGGTCCATTTTTTAGGCGGGGCCCTGGTCGCAATTTTACTGGGACCGCTGGAGGGATTTTTAGTGGTTTCGGCTGTTTTGACCGTTCAGTGCCTTTTGCTGGGAGACGGCGGCTTAGTGGCTTTGGGGGCAAATATTTTTAATATGGGGGTGCTGGGGACAATCGGAAGCTACTATCTTTACCGATATTTTTACCGGTGTTTTAAAAAAGACAGTTTGGCAATTTTCTTAGGAGCCTTTGGCGGCGTTTTGCTGGCAGCGGCTTTTTACGGCGGGGAGTTGGTTTTTTCAAATTATGGCGGTTTGTCTTTTGGTCGGATAATGACCATAAATATCGGGGTCGCTTCTTTAGAAGGTTTTCTGACTTTGGTTTTTTTGCGCGTTTTTTCTTACTATAAAAATTGACTTTTTTTGCGCGTTTTGATATTATATTTTTGATAATATTTTAAGCCCGAGAAGGGTTATTTAATTATATGGACCTAGCAATTATAAAAACTGGCGCCAAACAATATAAGGTAGCGCCGGGACAAAAATTAAAAATAGAAAAAATTGAAGGCAAGGAAGGCGAGAAAGTCTCTTTTGATGAAGTTTTACTCTTGGTTGAAAAGGGTAAAACGCAGATCGGCCAGCCGAGAGTTTCTGGCGCCAAGGTTAGCGCCAAAATATTGCAGCAGGATAAGGATAAAAAGGTAACGATCTTTAAATATAAGTCTAAGAAGCGTTATCACGTTAAACGGGGACATCGCCAGCCTTTCTCGTTAGTGGAAATTGAGTAAAATGATCTTATAAAGCCCCTTCGGCTAACGCCGAAGGGGCTTTTTTCTTTGTAATTTTAGTTTTAGTTTATTTGCTCTTGCCTGTGGAAAAGGGGAGGTTGTTTAATTCAATTAGCCTGATATAATGTGTTTAGATAAATATTAGAAATCTTGGACCCTGTCAGACAGGAGTTAGTTTTATTTTAAAAAATTCCTTTGTTACTACGGGTGTTTAATAAAATATTAAACATTTTGTGATAGCAGCGGAAAAGTTTAGGCATGGACAAAGAGAACAGCAAAAAAATTGTTAATTTGTGTGAAGCGGTAATTCGCTGGGGGCTTTATGCCTTTGCTTTTTTGGCGCCATTGTTCTTTCTCCCTTTCAATACCGACGTTTTGGAGTTAAACAAACAGTTATTGCTGGTGGTTTTTTGTTTGCTGATCTTGATCGCCTGGCTGGGCAAGATGATTGCTCAGGGCAAGGTGGAGATGAAGAAAAGCTGGCTGAATATCGGCTTGGCTATCTTTGCGGTTTTTTATTTGGTTAGCAGCGTTTTTTCAAAAAATATCTACCAAAGCCTGATTGGTTTTGGCGGAACGATATCGGAGTCGTTTTTTGTAGCGGTTGGATTGATTATTGTTTTCTTCGTAATGGTTAACAACCTAAAGAATCGGGAAGACCTAATAAACTTATCTTTGATTTTGGTTTCTTCGGGTTTACTAGCGGGCCTGTTTGGCGCCCTGCAGCTGGCCGGAAAATTTATCTTGCCATGGAGTTTTGCCAAATCGGCGAATTTTAATACGATCGGCTCGGCAAATGCCCTGGAAATATTTTTAGCCGGAATGCTGGTTTTGAGCTCCGTTTTGTTCAGTGAAGCAGAGACTAAAAGATGGCGGCAGATATTTTTCGGTGTTGCCGCCGGTTTTTTCTTGGTAATGGTTCTGTCGATTAATTTTTCCAATGTCTGGTGGGCTCTGCTGCTGACTTCGATTATGGTTGTTTCGTTGGGAATCATTAAACGGAATCAAATTAATCAGTACCGCCTGATCTTGCCGATGTTAGTTCTGGCTTTTTCTGTTTTGATGTTGTTGCCGGTCAGGTTAAATATTTTCACCTGGCTTTCAATTCCGGTAGAAGTTTCTCCTTCGGCTAGTGCCACGTTAACCATCGATAAACAGGTTTTAAAAGATAGCTTTTTCTTTGGCAAGGGTCCGGGTAATTTTTCCTATGCTTACGGATTATACAAAGACAAGGTTTTGAACCAGACGGATTTTTGGAACGTGCGTTTTAACCAAGGTCTTTCAAAGGTTTTGAGCCAGCCAGTCGCGTTGGGAGTAACCGGGTTTTTAGCTTGGTTGGTTACAATTATCGGTTTTGCGGTTTATGGTTTTATCGTTTTGATCAGGCGCCAAGGAAAAAGCTGGGCGCTGGCGATGGCGGCGTACGCAGCTTGGTTTCTACTGGCCTTTATGCAATTTTTCTATACGACCAATTTGACCCTAGAAATTGCTTTTTGGCTGATGCTGGGCATTACTTTCTTAGCGCTTAAGGCTTTGCCGCTGAAAGGCGAGGATGACCAAGAAGATGCCTTTGCTAAGCTGCCGTCAATGTCTGTCGAATTTGACCGAACCTCTCCTTTAGCTTCGGTTCTTTCTTTCGTTTTTGTCATCGTGCTGGTTTTAACTATTAGTTTCCTTTATTTGGGTGGCAGCTATTACTACGCTGATATTTTGTACCAAAAAGGTTTAAATCTGGTCAGCGCAAAAAATGATGTTGATAACGGAACCACTAAAATAACGGACGCGGTAATGCTTAACCCTTATAACGATCTTTATTTGAGATCTTTAGCTCAGGCCGCCTTGTTGCGGGTTAATGCCGAGCTGGCTAAACCGCAAAGCGCCGAACGCGATGCCAACGTGCAAAATTTGATTGCCACCGCTATCAATATCGGCAAGCGGACTACGGATTTATCGCCGTTAAATGTTGATAACTGGGAGCAGCGAGCGAATATTTATCGCTCCGTGATGGGTTATATAAACGGTGCCGAGCAATGGGCCTTTGACGCTTATCAGGAAGCTTCCAACCTTGAGCCGCAAAACCCCTTCTATTATTTAGAATTGGGAAGGTCTTATGTTTTGGCTGCCGACCTCATAACGACGGCCGCGCAAAAGGATAAAGAATTGGCAGCTAAGATGAAAGATTACTTGGAAAAGGCGGAAATTGCTTTGGGTAAAGCGGTAGAAGCCAAGCCCGATTACGCGCCGGCTCTTTTCCAGCAAGCCTTAGTTTTTGATCGCCAAGGCAAAGCGGATGAAGCCATTGCTAAGATGGTGGAAACAAAAAATGCTTATCCCAATGATGTCGGGGTAGCCTTTCAATTAGGTCTTCTGTATTACAAAAAAGCCAACTGGGCTTTAGCTAGCGCTGAGTTTGAAAGAGCCATTTTGTTAGACGAAAATTATTCTAATGCCAGGTATTTCTTGGGCTTAGTCTCTGATAAGCAGGGCAACAAAGCGAAAGCAATTGATCAGTTTGAAAAAGTTGCCGCTTTAAATCCGGACAATCAAGAAATAAAAGCAATCCTTACCAATTTACGCGCTGGTAAACCGGCGATCAATGAAGTGCCGACCCAGCCGTCGGACGTACCGATCCAGCAGTAAAAAAGGATTCTTGTCTAGGAATAAATCTGCGCCCTGTTTCGCTGAGTGAAACAGGGCGCAGTCTTTTTGTTCCTTGTTTTTTAATTTTTAGCGTCGGTACTTTAGAGCGTTAACCAGCGTCGCTTCATCGGCATATTCCAGATCGCTGCCGGTTGAAAGTCCGCGGTTTAGCTTGGTCACTTTAGCGTTAGTGTTTTTGAGAAGTTTTTCCAAATAAAGCGCGGTGGTGTCTCCTTCGGTTGTCGGATTAAGCGCTAAAATTATTTCTATTTCTGAATCTTTGGCTGATTGTTCTCTAATTCTTTTAATTCGGGCAACCAGTTCTTTCAGATGAAGCTTATCGGGATTGATACCGTCAATAGGAGAGATTAATCCGCCCAGGATATGGTAAACGCCGGGAAACTGGCGCGTGCGTTCAATGGGAATAATATCGAGAATATCTTCAACGACACAGATTAAATTTTGCTTTCTTTTTTTATCGTTGCAAACAAAACAAAGCCCCGGGCCGGAAGTCAGATTAAAGCATTGGGAGCAGGTTTTGGTTTTGGCTGGCAGGTCTTTTATGGTTTGGGCTAAAAGCAAGAGGTCTTTTTCCGGCTGGGTAACCAAATAAAAAGCCAGTCGCGTTGCCGAGCGCTGACCGAGGCCAGGAAGTTTGCTTAATTGGTCAATGAGATTTTTTAGAGACGGAGGCAGCACAAATAATTAAAAATTTAAAAATCAAAATGTAAAATTTTAGTATTCCGCTTCTGGCGGAATTTATTTTAACATTTTACATTATTATTTTGATTTTTTATATTTATATTTAAAATTTATTCATTGAAATGCCGTTCCAAATTCTTGAAGCTGGCTTGTGATTCATTAAAATAAAGTTCGACTTTGCCAATCGGGCCGTTTCGATGTTTAGCAATAATAATATCGGCGATATTGGGCCGGGGCGAATCTTTGCGAGATTTGTCTTCGCGGTAAATGAACATAACCACATCCGCGTCTTGTTCAATTGAGCCTGATTCGCGTAGGTCAGCCAGGCGCGGCATTTGGTCCGGTCGGCCTTCAACGGCCCGGGAAAGCTGCGATAAGGCCAATACGGGGCATTCCAGCTCCCTGGCCAGCCCCTTAAGCGACCGGGAGATTTCGGTTACTTGCTGGACCATATTATCGGAAGTTGTCCGAGGCTGGATAAGCTGGAGATAGTCAACAATAATCAGCCCGAGCCCGTGTTCGGTTTTTAGCCGGCGTCCCATGGTTCTCATTTGCAGGACGGTTGGTGAAGGAGCATCATCAATATAGATCGGTGCTTCCGATAAAGTCGCCATGGCTTCTTGAATTTTTACCAGGTCATTATCCAGTCCATCCATTGATAGTCGGCCGGTGCGCAATTTCCAAAGGTCAACGCCGGCTTGAGAAGCCAGTAGGCGATCCACTACGTCATTTTTTGACATTTCCAAGGAAAAGATTCCAACGGCGGTTTTTTCTTTGATGGCAACGTGCCTGACAATGTCCATCGCCAGAGAGGTTTTACCAAGAGACGGCCGGGCGGCTAAAATTACCAGATCTGATTTTTGCAGACCCGAAAGGTAATTATCCAAATCATAAAAGCCGGTCGGAACGCCGCGGCTGGCGCCATCGCCCTTATGAAGCTTATCAATTCTCTCGAAGGCTTCTTCCAAAGCATCTTTAACCGGCAGAAAATCTTGGGTTAAGTTTTTTTGAGATATTTTAAAAATTCTTTGTTCCGCTTCATCTAACACTCCTTCGATATTTTCTTCTTCGTTAAAGCCAAGCAGGGTAATTTGTTCGGCCGCTTCGATCAGGTCGCGCAAGACTTTTTTATGGTGGACAATCTTGGCATAGTGCAGGATGTGGGCGGCGGTCGGCACTCGATTGACCAGGCTCGCTAGGTACCCCGGGCCGCCGATATTTTCTATTTGGCCGGTTTCTTCCAAGCGGTTAGTTAGGCTTAAAAGATCGATCGGTTCCCCTTTTTCATAAAGGTCGATCATGGTGGCAAAAATTGTGTTATGGATCGGTCGGTAAAAATCTCCCGATCCTAAAATGTCCGCTACTTTTATAACGGCGTTTTTATCCAACATTAAACAACCAAGCACTGATTGCTCGGCTTCGATATTCTGCGGTGGCAGGCGGTCGGCCTGATTGCTCGGTTTGGGCATAAATAAGATTAACGCTGTTTTGAATAAGGAATTTCTGCGTTATTTCAGTATATCATTGCTCCAAGAGTTGGCAATATGGTTTTTGGGGGTAGAAAGTGGATTTCGTGGGGACAAAAAATACCCCAAGCAAATGTCAGGGGGCATTTAAAATAACAGTTTTTAAATTTGAATTCTTTTTTCGACAAGCCTAAATCCTTGCGGAGAATCTTCGATTAGCCAGCCTTCCTGTTCTATTTTGGCTCGAACCATATCGGCTTTTATCCAATTTTTTTGTTGGCGTAAAATTTCTCTTTCTTTGGCTAGCTTTTTTACTTTTAGCGGAATGGCTACGGGCTGGACACTGGCCAGGCCGAGGCCGAAAACATTATCAAAATTCAGCATCAATTCTTTTTTGGCGTCCGGCCAAAGCGTCTGATCGCCGGCGGCTTGCCAAAGAACAGCTAAGGCCTTGGGCATATCCAAATCATTGTTGATGGCTTCAACAAATTCTTCCTGATATTTTTCCGTTTTTTTAAAAATTTCTTTAGTTTTCTTATTGGATAGATTCAGCTTTTGGTTTATTTTTTTTATTCGCCAGACTAGGGGATCGGCGACTTCGTTTAAGTCCCGAATCTTCTGGTAAAGATTATTTAAAGCAGTTTGAGCCGACTCCAGCGATTCCCAGGTTAAATTCATTTGAGAGCGATAGTGCGCCGTCAGAGTCAAATATCTAAAGGCTAACGGGCTGAACCTTTTAGCCAGATCATCAATTTTAGTCAGATTCCCCAGTGATTTTGACATTTTATCGCCGTCAATCAGCAAAAACTCGCCATGAACCCAATAGCGGGCCGGAATTTTTCCGTAGGCGGCTTCGGACTGGGCAATTTCATTGGTATGGTGAATCGGAATTAAATCGATTGCTCCGCCGTGGATATCAAATTGCTCTCCCAGGTACTTTTGCGACATGGCCGAGCACTCAAGATGCCAGCCAGGAAAGCCTCTGCCCCAAGGAGAATCCCATTCTTGTTGGCGCTTAACGCCGGCCGGCGTAAATTTCCAAAGCGCAAAATCAGTCTGGTGCTTTTTGCCGGCCACGCGAGCCACGCGGGCGCCGGGCTTTAAGCCTTCCTCTTTCAGCCGGGCTAATTTGCCGTAGTCTTTTAATTTCGTCGTATCAAAATAAAGGCCGTCGTAGATCTTATAAGTAAATCCTTTCTCTTCCAGTATTTCCACCAATTCAATTTGCTCTTTGATGTGGGCGGTGGCGCGAGCGTACACAGAAGGATTTTTTATATTTAAAGCTTTGGCATCTTTTTTAAAAGCATCAATATAAAAATTAGCGATTTCGGCGGCGGTTTTTCCGTCGCGTTTGGCGCCTTTTTCCATTTTATCTTCGCCGACGTCTTCGTCGCTTGTTAGGTGTCCGACATCGGTAAAGTTCATTATGTGTTTTACTTTGTAGCCGTTGTATTCCAGAGTTCGCCGCAAGATATCTTCAAAAATATAGGTCCGGAAGTTGCCGATATGAGCGTACCAATAAACCGTCGGACCGCAAGCATAAAAACCCGCTCGATCTTTCTTGAGAGGCTTAAAGATTTCTTTTTTGCGGGTTAGGGTGTTATAAAGGCGAATGGGCATTTATTTTTTATAGCCATTTTTTCTTCTTAAAGACGATAGTGATCAAAAGGACAGTTAGAACCATCAGTGTGCTAATTCCTAAAACGCTAAGAGGCGTTTCAAAGGTTTCGACGGCTTTCATACTAAAAAATCCGGCAATAAAAGTTAGCGAGAAAAGAACAATGGAGAAAAAAGTTAGAATATGCATAACCTGATTGATCTGGAAAGACAACAGGTTCCCGTTGGTAGATTCAATGGCTTCGATCATTTCTTTGTGGTTTTCGAGCGTGTTCCAAACCCGGACTTCCGAACCGATAACTTCTTGGGAGATGATTTCCAGGTTATCTTGAAAAAAGCGGGCGGTTTTTTTGGCCAGTAATTCCAATACTGAGCGCTGGGGTTTGATCGTTCGGCGAAAATCAATGATGTCGCGTTTAACAAAGGCGATTTCCTTGAGCATCTCTTTTTCCTTGCCGTCAAAAACTTGTTCTTCGATGGTCTCTATTTTTTCGTGAATATGGTCAAGCATCGGCAGGCAAGAATCAATCATTTTGTCTAGGATGGAAAAAAGTAGCCAGCCAGCGTTTTTAAAATATTCCGGCCGGAGATCTTCATCGTTTTTCAGGTCTTCAAAAAGTTTAACCAGGATCGGGTTTTCGTTTTGATAGACCGTCAGGACCATATCGCGAGTAATGATAAAATCGATTTCGGTGGGAGTGGTTTTTCTGGTTGCCTCGTCAAAAACCGGAAAATGAATAACCAAAAATAGATAGTGGTCAAATTCTTCGATTTTAGGGCGTTTGTTAAATCCGATCAGGTCGGCAAGAACCAGGCGGGAGACCCGCAGCTCTTTATCTAAAAAATCTAAGTCTTGAAAATCTGGATTGGCCAGGTTTTTCCAGATAATTTTATTGTGTTCAACTTGCATGGCGATTTTGGATTTAATTTTTTAATATCGCCATAATTATAGCATAAAATAGCTCTTGACAACAGGCGGGGTGGGGATTAAAATAACTTCTAGCAGTCTCAATGATAGAGTGCTAATTATATGCAAGATAGGCAGAAGAAAATTTTAAAGGCCGTAGTGCGGGAATATCGGCGAAGCGGCCAGCCGGTGGCATCGCAGCTTTTGAGCGAGCGGTATGATTTTGATTTTTCGCCGGCGACGGTGCGGGCGGAAATGCTTTGGCTGGATGAAGAAGGATATTTAGAACAGCCGTATACTTCGGCGGGCCGCGTGCCAACGGATAAAGCTTGGCGGTTTTTGGTCGGCGAATATTTAGATGAGGAATTGATGCCGAGCGAAAAAGCGGCGGTTAAACAAAAAATGTCTGGCTGGCAGGACGAATCAACTAAGGAAACGGCTCAGTTTTTAGCCGATTGTTCGCGTGGTTTGGGTTTATCCGGTCTTTTTGGCCGGGATAATCGGGCAACGGATTTTCACAGCATCGGGTTGCGGTGGTTATTAGATGAGCCGGAATTTTCCGAGGATGAGCTAAAAAATATTTTAAAATCTTTTGATACGCTGGAAGAAGAATTCAGCCGATTTTTTTGCGATATTAATGAAGAAGTTGAAGTTTTTATCGGGCGGGAAAATCCTATCAAACAGCTGCGGCACTGCAGTTTGATGGTGACGGGTTTTACCAAAGACGATGAAAAAGGAGTGTTGGGAATTTTGGGACCCAAGCGCATGAATTATCAACGGAATAAATTCGTGATCGAAGAGGCGAGGAAGAAAATTAAAGCTAAAAAATAGTCGCTCGGATATATCCCTCAAAACCATAAAATTTCCCCAGCGTGGAAATTTTACTCGCCAGTTTTGCTCGCTCTCCGCCCTGGGCGGAACCATGCCCGCTCGTAAAACTGAGCGTTTTGAGAAGATATATTCTCGCTTTAGGATTAAATAAACATTATAAGACGATAAATATGAAAGACGATAAAAAAGAGTCAGAAATTAGTTACGAAGAAGAAAAAGACGAAGGTTTAACCGGTGATATAAAAAAGAAATTGGAAAAATTGAAAGAGGATTTAAGGCAGTGTCAGAAAGAAAAACAGGATAATTTGGCCGGGTGGCAGCGGTCGCAGGCGGATTTTGTAAATTATCGGAGGCGACAGGAAGAGCAGATGGGCGAGTGGTCAAAAATGTTCGGCGAAGGATTATTGCGCGATATTCTGCCGGTGCTGGATACGCTGGACGCTTCAATTAGCAACAGCCAAGACGGAGGCGACGGCTTTAAGATGATCAGGGATCAATTAATGAAAATTTTGAACCAGCACGGTTTGGCAGAAATGAAAACCATTGGTGAGAAATTTGACCATAATTTTCACGAAGCAGTAGAAACACTGGAGCTAGAAGAGGAAGGAGGCCAGGTGGTGGAAGAGGTGCAGAAGGGCTATCTATTAAATGGGAAAGTCTTGAGGCCAGCGAAAGTAAAGGTGAGTAAATAGTAAATAATTTAAAATTAAAAAATCAAAATGTAAAATGACAATGCAAAATGTAAAAATGTAAATTCATTTTGACATTATCTAATTTTAGGTTTTAAATTGTCACTTTGAGATTTTCATTTTTCATTTTTCATTTTTAACATATGTCAAAAATTATTGGTATCGACTTAGGAACTTCAAATTCGGCGGCCGCGGCGGTGGAAGGCGGCAAGGCAATGATTATTCCTTCAGCCGAAGGTACGACCGTGGGCGGCAAGGCTTTTCCGTCTTACGTGGCCTTTACGAAAGAAGGCCAATTACTAGTCGGTGAGCCGGCTAGGCGCCAGGCGGTAACGAACGCCGAACGAACAATCTTGGCGATTAAGCGCAAAATGGGCACTAATGAAAAAGTAATGGTTGATGGAAAAGAATATACGCCGCAGCAAATTTCTGCTTATATTTTGCAAAAAGTTAAAAAAGATGCGGAAGCGTATTTGGGAACAAGGATCGATAAAGCGGTAATTACCGTGCCGGCTTATTTTAACGATGCCCAGCGCCAAGCGACCAAGGATGCGGGTGAGATTGCCGGATTGGAAGTAGTCAGGATTATCAACGAGCCAACAGCCGCGGCTTTAGCCTACGGCATTGATAAGGCGGGCAAAGAGGAAAAAATTCTGGTTTTTGATTTTGGCGGCGGCACGCTGGACGTAACCATCATGGATTTTGGCGAAGGCGTTTTTGAAGTTGTCTCAACTTCCGGCGATACGCGCCTGGGCGGGACTGACATGGATGAGCTGCTGGTAAATTATATTATGGGTGAATTTAAAAAAGATTCTGGATTGGATTTATCCAAGGACAAAATGGCGATGACTCGTCTGAAAGAAGCGGCGGAAAAAGCGAAGATCGAACTTAGCTCGACGCTGGAAACGGATATAAATTTACCTTTTATTACGGCTGACCAAAATGGTCCTAAGCACTTACAGCTTAAGATTACCCGAGCTAAGCTGGAGGAATTGGTGCGGCCGATAATTGAAAAATGCCGCCAGCCACTGGAGCAGGCATTAAATGACGCTAAATTAACGCCGCAAAATATTACCCGGATCATTATGGTGGGCGGACCAACGCGGATGCCGATAATGCAGAGATTCGTTGAAGACTATATCGGCAAAAAAATTGAGCGCGGCGTTGATCCAATGGAGTGCGTGGCGATGGGCGCGGCGATTCAGGGCGCGGTGCTGGGCGGCGATATGAAAGACGTTTTATTGCTGGACGTTACGCCGTTGACTTTGGGAATTGAAACGATGGGCGGCGTTGCGACTCCGCTGATTGAAAGAAATACAACGATTCCGACTTCTAAGTCGCAGGTATTTTCAACCGCTTCCGATAACCAGCCGGGCGTGGAAATTCACGTCTTGCAGGGCGAGCGGCCAATGGCCAAAGATAATCGGACGCTGGGCCGATTTATGCTTGATGGCATTCCGCCGGCGCCGCGAGGGGTGCCGCAAATTGAAGTCAGTTTTGATATTGACGCTAATGGTATTTTAACGGTAGCGGCCAAAGATAAGGCTACCGGTAAAACTCAAAATATTACCATTAAAGATTCTTCCGGCCTTTCTAAGGAAGACATCGAGCGAATGAAGAGTGAAGCAGAAGCGCACGCCAGCGATGACCGCAAGCAGAAAGAATTGATTGATCTGCGCAATCAATCGGACACTTTGGTTTATAGCGTAGAAAAAACCTTGCGCGATGCCGGCGATAAAGTTCCGGTCGAAATTAAAAAAGGCGTTGAAGAAAAAATCGAGGCGTTAAAAAAGGTTAAGGACGGTTCAGACGGCGCCGCCATTAAAACAGCGCTGGATAATTTATCCCAAGAGATTCAAAAGATCGGTTCGGAAATGTACAAACAGGAAAAAGCGACAGAAAAAGAAGTAACCGAAGAACCGGAGATTGAAAAAGGCGACGGCCCGATCAAAGGCGAATTCGAAGAGGGCGGTCAGAAAAAATAATCGCTGATTTTTGTAATTTTTGCCTGTCAAAACTCGCTTAAATATGTTAATATGAAAGCGAGTTTTGAGCTTTATGGACAAAAAATGGATTTTTAGAACAATTTTTAGCGCGCTAATTTTATTTTCTTCTTTTGCTTTTTGGTTTTTTCTAGAGAACTCTTTGAGTTCCGGCGGCGACTGGTGGCAAAAGACGATTTGGCCGTTGATATTTTTTTTAAGTTTAACGGTGATTTTCGGGCTATACGCTCTCTTGGAAAGCGAAAGAAAATTTTTATTTCTGGCTATTTTTTTTACGCTGGCCCCATTTTTTCTTTTTGCCAAAATAAGACCGTCTCTAGCCTGGTCTCTTTTGGCAATATTCTTTTTGGCTAACGGACTTTTTAGAGCCTGGGTGGAAAAGAACAGGACCATTGACCTTGATCTCATCGCTATTTTTAAAAAGTCGGTAGCGGCTTCAGTAAGCGCTCTGGTTTTGCTGGCAGCTTTAATTTTTTATTGGACACCTTACGTGCAAAGTTTTAGCGCTAGCGTAGAAGTTCCTCGGCCGATTTTTGATACCTTGACCAGCCAGCTGACCAAAGCGCTGGGCGGACCAGAAAGCTTGCCGCCGGCCCAGAGTTTGTCAAAAAAACAACAGCTGGAAATGGCCCGGCAACAAAATGAGGTTTATAGCGTGGTCAATCAGCAGCTTGAAAATTGGCTTCAGCCAATTAAAAAATTTATTCCGGCCGGCTTGGCCTTGAGCGTTTTTTTCACCTTGAAATTTTTAGGATTATTTTTGGCTTGGCCGGCAATTTGGCTGGCCTGGCTGGTTTTTAAAATTTTGCTTCTGACAGGAATCGTTAAGCTGGAACGGATTCCGGTTGAAAAGGAGATAATTAAAATATAGGTATGGCTAAAGATTATTATAAAATTTTAGGAATCGATAAGGGGGCAAGTCCTGATGAAATAAAGAAAGCTTATCGGAGGCTAGCCCAGGAACATCATCCGGATAAAGGGGGAAATCAGGAAAAGTTTAAGGAAATAAACGAAGCCTATCAGGTTTTGTCCGATCCGCAAAAACGTTCCCAGTATGACCGATTTGGCGCTAATTTTGAACAAGCGCAGGCCGGCGGCGGGTTTTCCGGTTTCAACGGTTTTCGGGATTTTTCTTCTTTCAGCGAAGCTTTCGGCGGCGCCGGTCAAGGCCAGGCTTTTGGCTTTGAAGATATTTTTGATGGACTCTTTGGGGGAGGCGCTCGTGCTTCGAGCCGAGGCAGAAAAAGTTCTCGGCGCGGTGCCGACATCAGCGTCGATATAGAAATTTCTTTAGACGAAGCTTACCAGGGCAGCGAAAAAAGAATAAATTTACGCCGGAATGTCGTTTGTTCTGATTGCGGAGGTAGTGGAGCAGAAAAAAATAGCAAGATGAAGGAATGTAAAACTTGCCAGGGACAAGGGCGGGTCCAGCATCAGTCCGGAGCGGGATTTTTTACTTTTTCCCAAGTGGTGGTTTGCCCCGATTGTCTGGGCGAGGGGAAAAAACCGGATAAAAAATGTTTAAGTTGCGGAGGCGAGGGGCGCAAAAAAGAAAGCTCGGAAATTTTGGTAAAAGTTCCGGCTGGCATTCAAGACGGCCAAGTCATTAGTTTATCCGGCCAAGGAGAAGTTGGTTTGCGCGGGGCCGGTGCCGGAGATCTTTATGTTAATGTTCACGTTCGGCCGGATCCGCGTTTTCAGCGGGAAGGCGATAATTTATTTTATGAACTGCCGATTTCTTTTTCTCAAGCGGCGTTGGGTGATAAAATAGACATACCGACGCTGGCCGGCTGGATAAAACTAAAGGTTCCGGAGGGCGTGGAGACGGGAACGATAATCAGGTTGGAAGGAAAGGGAATGTCGCGCTTGGCTCGCCGAGGCTTTGGTGATATGATGGTAAAAATAAAGGTGAAGACGCCAAAAAAAATATCAAAAAAAGCAAGGGAGCTTTTAGAAGAGTTAAAAAAGGAAGAGTAAAATATTTCGCTTTTAATTTTTTATAGATACCGAGATTAAAAAAAGTAAAAACTATTCGTAATCGAGGGAATTATGAATTTTTCTTTTCTTAGTAATTTTAATTCTGTTGCGTCCTGGGACTGGATAATGGGGCTGGTATTTTTGGGAGTGGCGCTGGTTTATGGCTTGTCGATGGGAAAAAATCGTTTGGTGACTGTGATGCTGGGAGTCTATTTGTCTTATTTTTTGACTCGGTCAATTCCCTGGAAAGAATTAACATTTTTAGGAACTAAAAATGGCCCGGAGAGCACAATTCAAATTTTTATTTTTTTAGCATTAGTTCTGGGTTTTTATTTTGCGATTCCGCATTCGGCGTTCAAAGGTGCTCTGCGGCTGGGTGGCCGGGGACGCGGCGCCTGGTGGCAGATATTGGTTTTGAGCATTTTGCAGATCGGCTTGATTTTAGCCTTATCAATTTCTTTTTTACCGGCTAAGACCGTGGCCGAAACAAGTCCTTTGGCCCAGTATATTTTTACCGGGGGGATGGCTCAATTTTTATGGCTGCTTTTGCCAATTCTAGCCATTATGTTCTTGGGTGGCGGACGGCAGGGCTATAGTTACGAAGACTAATTTTATTTTAAACCTGTGTTTGTTGCCCCGCTTAGCGGGGCTTTGTTGAAAATTTATATGTCTAAACTCTCTATTATCGTTCCGGTTTTTAACGAAGCAAAAACAATCGAAGAGGTGGTTTTAAGATTGGCTGGTCTAGAAATAGAAAAAGAAATAATTGTCGTGGACGACGGTTCTAGCGACGGCACCAAGGAAAAATTATCGGCTTTATCCGGTAAGGCAGACAAGATTATCCGTCGGGCAATTAACGGCGGCAAAGGCGAGGCGTTAAAAAACGGCATCGCGGCGGCCAGCGGCGATTGGATAATTTTTTGCGATGCGGACTTAGAATATGACATCAGCCAGATACCATATTTATTCAAGCATTTAACAGAAAATAAATTAGAAGTGGTGTACGGTTCTCGTTTTATCGATTACTGGCCCAAGAAAAACTTCGTCCATTATTTAGGCAATAGATTTTTAACCGCGGCGACCGGTTGTCTTTTTGGCGCTAAATTAACCGATATGGAAACCGGCTACAAGCTTTTTAAGGTGGATATTTTAAAAAGTTTAAAACTGGTAAGCTCGCACTTTGAAATTGAGCCGGAGATTACCGCTAAAATCTTAAAGCGGGGGATAAAAATAACCGAATTGCCGATTAGCTATGATCCGCGGGTAAAGTCAGAGGGAAAGAAAATAAAATACCGTGACGGACTGACGGCTTTATGGGTTCTTTTGAGGGAAAAGTTAAGCCCGGAAGGTTGATTTTCTTGAAAAAATGCGGTAGAGTATTAATGTTTTTGCGCGCCGGTCGTTCCCTCCTTCGCTCTCATTGCATTCAAGCTTCGGACGGACAAGCAGCTCGATTAACTAAATGCTTGCCCATCGAAACTTTGATGTACTCATCAAAGCGTAGCTTTGCGCCGGTAGCTCAGTCGGTAGAGCACCTGCCTTTTAAGCAGAGGGTCGTGGGTTCGATTCCCTCCCGGCGCACCAAGTGAGAAAAATGTAAAAAATACGCATCTTGGAATTGATATTCAAGTTGGCGTATTTTTTTATTAAGGCGAAATAATCAATGAAATTGATTTATCCACAACCTTGTCACTAGACGGGTTTTTTGTTTAAAGCGATAATAAAAGTAATGAAAGTTTGGTCGATGGTAAAATTTTTAACCCGAATCTTATCTTTTGTGAGGGAGGCGGGTTTTTGTTTTATGAAAGGGGGTGAAATAGATGTTATTACAATCTTGGACAGAGGTAACGGTTAATTCGCTTCAGACAATTTGGAGCGATCTTTTAACTTTTTTGCCAAATCTCCTTGGCGCCTTGATCATATTTTTTATTGGTTGGGCAGTAGCGGTCGGTTTGCAAAAATTAATCGTTCAGGTTTTGCGGCTGTTGCGCA
>Ga0172373_10005046_pt1 | contig 18282 bp, 32 predicted proteins | sample Lak10m_2_FD_114546 | JGI IMG/M metagenome (GOLD analysis project Ga0172373, IMG submission 114546) | Freshwater microbial communities from Kabuno Bay, South-Kivu, Congo - kab_092012_10m | ecosystem: Environmental > Aquatic > Freshwater > Lake | place: Democratic Republic of the Congo...
CATGCTGTTGGTGCTAACGTCGAACACGGTGTATCGGCTAGAGATTTTACAGAATCAAGAGCACATGAAATAGCAACTACTTCGGTTCATGGTATATCTGGAGATGTTGTTGGTACTAGCGGAGCGCAAACATTAGCAAGTAAAACTTTAACAACACCAACTATTAATGGTGCAACAATATCTGGAACTTTTACCTCTACTGCAACTATTAGCGGTGGAACTATTACTGGTGCAAGCATTACTGGTCTTGCTGAACCAACTGCAGCATCTTCTGCTGCTACTAGAAATTACATTGATACACAAACTACTAGTGCTGCAGCATCAGCCACGGCTGCTGCTACCTCTGCATCTAGTGCTTCAACCTCTGCCTCTAGCGCAGCAACCTCTGCAGCAAGTGCTGCAACTAGTGCTACCGCTGCAGCGACAAGTGCGTCTAGTGCATCTACTTCATCTTCTTCTGCAGCTACTAGTGCTTCTTCTGCTGCAACTTCAGCATCTAGTGCTTTAACTTCTGCAAGTTCTGCATCAACTAGTGCTGCTTCATCTTTAACATCACAAACATCTGCAGCGACTTCTGCAAGTAGTGCAGCGACCTCAGCTACATCTGCTGCTAATAGCGCAACCGCTGCTGCTTCATCAGCAACTACTGCTGCAGCCTCTGCTGCCGCTGCTGCTGCCTCATATGATTCCTTTGATGATAGATACCTAGGTTCTAAAGCATCTGCTCCATCTGTAGACAATGATGGTGCTGCCCTAATTGAAGGTGCTCTATATTGGAACTCAGTAGATAATGCTATGTATGCTTGGGATGGTTCTGGTTGGGGTTCAATTTCTTCAACTGCAGAAATCTATCGCTACAGATTCGTAGCAACTGGTGGAGAAACCTCAGTATCTGGAACAGATGCTTTATCACAAACCCTGTCATACCTACCAGGTAAAGAGCAGGTATATCTAAATGGTGTTCTATTAGTTCGTACTACAGATTACACAGCATCTAATGGAACTAGCATTACATCTTTGGCAGCACTGGCTGCATCTGATGTACTTGAGATTATTACCTTTACCGCATTTGACTTAGCAACTGCTATTTCTAATACAACAATAGATGCTAAAGGTGATTTATTAGTTGGAACTGCAGCCGACACAGTAGGTAGGTTGGCGGTTGGAACTAATGGATATTATCTAAGTGCTAACTCAGCAACCGCAACTGGTCTTCAATGGGCAGCCGTAACAACAGACCCAACCCCAACAGTATTTATGCTGATGGGTGCTTAACCAACACTAAGGAGAATATAAATGCCAACAACTTACAAGGTGCTTGGTCAAAGTAACCCAAGCGCAACAACAGCAACAACTCTATATACAGTACCTGCATCTACCTCAGCAGTAGTATCTACTATTACAGTAGCAAACCTTGCTGGTACTTCTGCAACATATCGTATCTCTGTTAGACCTGCTGGAGCAGCACAGACTAATGCAATGTATTTGGCTTATGATGTAACAGTAGGTGCTCTCGATACAACAACAATAACTTTAGGTATTACCTTAGCAACAACTGATGTTGTTACCGTATATGCCTCAACAGCCAACTTAGCATTTCAAGCATTTGGAAGCGAGATTTCTTAATGACAGTCAAAAGCGTAAAGACAGGTAACTCTACATCTTTAGCAGTAGGAAATACAAGTGTAGCAAAACCTAATGCACCTACTATTGGCACGGCTACTAAAACTGGCTCAACAAGTGCAACTGTTACTTATACTGCTGCTACCTTAGGTGCTACAGCAACTACATTTACCGCAATATCTAATCCTGGTTCAGTAACTGCGACTGGTTCATCTCCAATTACAGTCACTGGTTTAACTGGAAATACTAGTTATACTTTTAAAGTTAAAGCAAGTAATGCTAATGGTGACTCAGAGGAATCAAGTGCAAGTAATTCTATTACTACTGATGCTAACCCTGAAGTTGAGTATTTAGTAATTGCAGGTGGGGCTGGTGGCGGTGGTTCTGCGCATGGCGGCGGTGGAGGTGCTGGTGGTTATAGAACTGCTGCTAATTTTGCTATTTCTTTAAGCACTAATTACACTGCAACCGTTGGTGGTGCTGGTCCTGGTGGTCAAATCAACAATAGAGGCTCCAGTGGTTCTAATTCTGTATTTAGTACAATAACCTCAACAGGAGGCGGTGGTGGTGGTACTAATGGTGGTTCAAAAGAAATTGGACTTTCTGGCGGTTCAGGCGGTGGTTCTGCTTACAATGGTGCTAGCGGTAGTACAAACTCAGGTGGAACTGGCAATGCTGGTTCTTACTCTCCAGTAGAAGGATATGCTGGTGGTGGAGGGTATACAGGTTCACCTAATTATGGCTCAGGCGGAGGTGGTGGTTCAAGTGCTGTTGGTGCAAATGGAACAAGTACAACTGGAGGTAACGGAGGTGCAGGAACTGCATCTTCAATTACTGGAACTTCAGTAACCCGTGCTGGCGGTGGCGGTGGCTCTACTTATGATGGTGGTACTGTTGGTACAGGCGGCTCAGGTGGTGGTGGTAATGGTGCAACTAATGGCAACGCTACTAATGGAAGCACTAACACTGGAAGTGGTGGCGGTGGTACAGAACGCTTTGGCGGCACTGGCGTAGGAGGTTCTGGCGGTTCTGGAGTTGTAATTCTTAGATATCTAACTGCTATGGGAACAATAACTATTGGAGCAGGTCTTACTGGTTCAACAGCAACAGATGGTTCATATAAAGTAACTACATTAACTGCAGGCACAGGCAACGTATCCTGGGCATAATAGAAAAGGAAAAACACAATGGCACATTACGCATTCTTAGATAACAACAATGTAGTTACTGAGGTAATTACAGGAGTTGATGAAAACATAATTCAGACCGATACTGATGGTACCGAAGTTGGTGGCAACACTGAAGCTTGGGAAGCATTCTATGGTAACTTCAGAGGTCAAGTATGTAAGAGAACATCTTACAATGGCAACATTCGTAAGAACTATGCAGGCATTGGTTATACCTATGATGCTGCAAGAGATGCATTTATTGCACCTAAACCATTTAACTCTTGGGTATTAGATGAGGATACTTGCCAGTGGCAAGCACCTACTCCTGCCCCTGTGGTAGAAGGTAAGACTTACTACTGGTCAGAGGATGACCTATCTTGGAGGGAAGTAATTCCAAATGAGTAGAGCAAGAGACCTTGCAAACTTGGCTGATGAAGCCACAGTGTTGGCTACAGACGCAGAGGTATCAGCAGCAGTTGCTGCTATAGATTTAACAAACGTACAAAGGATAGTTCCTGTAGATTCTAATATCTCAGTCCCAGGAGCACCAACATCTGTATCTGGAACAATTGCGAATGCAAGTTCAGCAGTATCTTTTGTTGCTCCCACAGATAATGGTGGTTCTACAATCCTAAGTTATACAGTTATCTCTTCTCCAGGTAATATAAAAAAATCTGGGTCATCTTCTCCAATAACTATCACAGGACTAACTAATGGCACAGCATATACCTTTACGGTAAAGGCGCACAATATTGCAGGTTCAAGTGTTGCAAGTTCTGCAAGTGCTTCTGTAACTCCTGTTCCAATAGTAACTATTGATTATCTTGTACTTGCTGGTGGTGCAGGTGGAGGCGATGAATGCTCTGGTGGCGGTGGTGCTGGAGGTTTACGCTCAACTGTAACAACATCAGGTGGCGGAGCATCTGTAGAGTCTGCCTTAACATTAACTACAAATACTAATTACACAGTAACTGTAGGTGGCGGAGGCGCAAGAGGTGCTGACCCAAACCAACGAGGCTCCAATGGTTCTGATTCTATATTTTCAACTATTACTTCTTTAGGCGGAGGTGGTGGAGGAGGAGACGGTTCAGGTCAAGGTTCTGGTGCTAATGGTGGATGCGGTGGTGGAGGTGCTCAAGGTGGCGGTGGTTTTGCTGCTGGTTCAGGAACTACTAGTCAAGGTAAAGATGGTGGAGCAGGTTCTTCTGGAAATCAAAGATGCGGTGGTGGGGGAGGAACTAGTGCCTTAGGTGGAACTGCAACCAGTTCAGTTTGTGGTGCTGGAGGAAATGGAACTGCAATTTCTATTACTGGTTCATCTGTAACTTATGGTGGTGGTGGCGGTGGTGGCGGTGGAGCCAATGCTGGTGCTGGAGGAACTGGTGGTGGAGGTGCTGGTGGAAATACAACTGCACACGGTACTGCTGGAACTGCCAACCTAGGTGGTGGCGGAGGTGGGGGAGGAACTAATGGTGGTAATGGTGCTGCTGGTGGCTCAGGTGTAGTTATCCTTCGCTGGCTAACTGCTGACGGTTCCATAACTGTAGGTGCAGGATTAACTGCAGATGCTACAGGTACTGACGGCTCTTACTCATATAAGAAATTTACCGCTGGTACTGGCAACGTAAGTTTTGCATAAATATTAATTTAAACTAAAGGAGAAATAAATGGATAAACTGAAGCTAACAAAAAAACAAAAGGCAATACTTAAGTCATACTTTCGTGGTGTGCTAGTTTCATTCTTAGGATTCTTAGCAAGCAATGAACTTGGATTAGATCCAATTGTATCTATTGCCATTGCTGCTATTGCTGGTCCTGCTGCTAAAGCATTAGACAAGACCGAAGCTGAATACGGCGTAGGTTCTAAAGAGTAATGACTACCAACGAATGGGCTGGTATCGCAGTAGCGGTTACCACAATAGTCGCCAGCTTTGCTGGCTCAGTTCGTTGGCTGGTAAAGCATTACCTTAATGAACTTAAACCAAACGCTGGCTCGTCCTTGCGGGACTCCGTCGACAGACTAGAAAAACGGATTGACAGTTTATATGAATTAGTGGCAGGAAAGAGTAATGAATGAAACCTGTAGTCAAGAAAGCCACACCTGCTGCGATTGCTGTGTTGCGCCAAGCGACGGCATTGTTTCCCCAGAGGAAGAAAGCAAGCGATGGTCTACTACCATCTGCTGCTCATCAAAAAGCCAGTCCTAATTCAGACCACAATACTGGTCTAGCAGCAGACCTAACTCATGATCCTATTAATGGAGTAGATTGTAAAGATATTTACAATCGACTTAAAGAAGACAATAGGGTTTCTTATTTAATATTTGATAGTCGCATTTGGTCTAAACAAAAAGGCGATAGAAAATACACTGGCTCTAATAAACATATAAAACATTTACACATATCTATTAAAGAAGAATGTGGTAATGATACATCACCATGGTTTAAATGGATGGAACAATCAGATAAGAAGTAGGAGATAAAACATGGCAACTACCAATAAATATCTTAAAGGTGATTTGCCTATTGCAATCAGCACCGATATTCCTACTGCGTTGGTTAGATACCAACGTGATGATTTTGCTGCTAGTTATGCTATAGGTAATACTCCTTGGCTATCAGCTGCATCTGACAACAACCGTATTAGTCGTATTACTACGACATACCAGAAGGAACGTATTGACCAAAGCGCAACTGCTGGTGAGCAGTCGCTATCTAACTGGTGGTTAAGATCTGCTACCTCATGGCATCATGGTGCGGGCGAAAGATATTATGACGCTGAGTCATCTGATCTATTTAGATTCTATGAATCTAATAATATAGATCCTTGGACTGTTGGTGAGATTTCTTTATTACCAGCAACCACACAGTTAAGTACAGCAGCAGCAAGTAATCCTGTTACTGTATCTGGTGGTACATTTTTTATATCAGGTGGTGACGTAAAATTTTATGATGGGACTACAACTACATCAACATCCTTGGCTACATCAACAACCGCACAGGTATTAACAACAGATGGAACATATGCAATTGTTGGTGCTAACAATGGTATATATCAAGTAAGCACAGCATTAGCTGTTACTAAATTATATAATAAACCAGCTGCTCATACATCTATAACAGTTCAAAGTATTGCCTATGTTAAAGATAGAATTATTGCTGGTGTTATGCATGATTCTGTTGATATGCATCTTTATGAATTAGGCAGAAACCCAGCTTCACCACCAGTAAATATGAGTAGCGGTGAAGAAAGATATGATTTTGCTAATACATCTTTAACCTTTAATTCAATTAGTGAACTACCTGGTTCTATTATTGTTGGCTATACCCAAGGTTCTATATCAAGAATACAGTCTTATACAATGAATGCTACCTCTGCGGTGGCAGCAATTAATGATCCTACTGTTATTGCAGAACTACCTAGAGGTGAAACCTTAAACCAGATTCGTGTTTATTTAAATGAGTTTGTTGTTCTTGCTACATCTAAAGGCGTTCGTATAGGTACAGTTGGAACAGATAATACATCATTTACATATGGACCTCTTAATGTTACTGGCAATGTATCTGATCTAGCCTTTGATCAATCTTATGTGTATGCAACTAGATCTGAAACCGTATCTGGATCTACTGGATTGTGGAGAATTAACTTAGGTCAAGCTGTAGGCAATGGCTATGCTTATGCATCTGATCTAGTTATTGATAGCAGTTCACCTAATGGTGTTTCATTTATTGGTACAACAGGACGTAAGTTTATTACGTCATCTACTGGTGTATGGCTAGAATCTGCTACGGTTAAAGCAACAACTGGTTATTTAAAATCAGGTTGGATTAGATGGGGTACTAGCGAAAGAAAACAACCAGTATCTTTATTGATCAACTCTGAAGCAGATACTGGTGGCATATTAGGATTTACGATTGAAGATCAAGATGACCAACTTGTAAGTATTGGTAGTACTCCTCTTGGTATGAGTACTGAAATTACTTTAGCTGGTTATGTACAACCATCAGATCATTTTGAAATTACATTTAATCTTAGTAGAGATTCATCTGATAATACTAAATCACCTTTATTAGAAGAGTGGCAAATACGTGCATTACCTGCACCACAAAGATCTAGAACATTAACTATTCCATTATTATGTTATGAAGAGGAGCGTGACCCTAATGGCAATACCAGAATCTCAGTACCATGGGAACGAATCTCATACCTTGAGCGTATTGAACAGAATGGTGGAGCAGTACTCTACCAAGATTTCTCGAACGGAGAAGAAAGAATCTGTGTTATCCGTGCTATTCAATTTGAGCAAGTTGCACCTCCCACTTTTGCAAGCGGGTTCGGAGGAATAGTAACTCTTCAGTTGCAGACTATTGACACTGAACAAATTATTTCTTAATGGATACAAATAAATTATTAACACTTGTTGGACCAGATGAAAGAAGTGAGCTAGTTACGAAAGTTCGTATAGCTCTTAACGTTGCTGGCGATGATGTGCTTGATGCTCCCCTACAAGAAATGTTAAAAGGGTTGCAGCGTCGCCTTAACATCCCAGCAGTCGGGTGCATCAATATAGCCACGCTGGATGCGCTCGCAGTTGCTCCACCAGAATGGTAGGGCTAAGAAGAGAGGGGGATCTTAATTGATCCCCCTCTTTTTTTATTGGATTTTTTTTAACCAGAGTTGAGAGTTTTCTTCAATCTTTTCAACTCGCCCATTTAATAAATGTATTAATGTATCTATTGCATATTTTGGATCATAGAAATCACCCATACCCATGCTCCATGTATAGTCATCAAATGCAATTAGTCCACCAATAACTGTTTGTTCATATGCATTCATGCCATCACGCAATACAGAAAATGCAGTATGGTCACCATCCACATAAATAAAGTTATAACCCCCGCCAGACATAGCAAAGAAAACATCACTTCTTTTTCTTGTTGGTATAACTTTGCCAGAGTTAATAGCTTCTTTATTCTTCTCGCTATATGTATTCCATACATCATTCCAGTCCATGTTTTTATGTACTGGTTCGTCAGATCCTTGCCATGTATCTACATCTATAAGACAAGATACCTCATGTTTTAAAATATTATCTACTATCCATTTAGTGGCGTCTCCTGTATATACACCTATTTGAACACAGCGCAAGGCTGTGTTCGATAATGGCAGTAAATGTTTTTCAAAGTTTATTCTTGCATTAGTACCTTCAAACCAATTTGGGTATGTCATAGTTTCCTATTCTTTTTCACGGCTCGCCTTGGGCGAGCCTTTCCCGCCCACCACCCCTCAACCTTATCAGATTATTGGTTAAAACTACAAGTGTGTCGTTACCAGAGATTGTCAGTTGGTTAGATTATTATTCGGTAATGAACGAACTTCCTCCCCATAGATCTTATAGCCAGTTATCCACTTGGCAATCTTGTCCACAAAAATACTATCTTAGCAAAGTAGCTATGGTTCCAGAGAAACCTGCGGTATATCTTGCTGCTGGTTCTGCTGTCCACTCCATGCTGGAGTGGCTCAACCATGAGTTTTACAAGAAGCAACTTGACAATTGATCAACGTGGTATACCAAGCAATGAGTGTATTAACTGTGGCTCAAACATACAGGTCATACGTGCAATCTTTCAAAACTATGAACTCATCATGTGGTTTCTTGATTCCTTCTGTGCGAACTGTGGTTCGCCAATGACTGCACCCACCCCTGCGGACAACCCTGAATATATAAGAGGTGATGATGACCTCAATTGATTTGACACAGAAGTGGCTTGAGGTATTTAATGATGCCGTCAAGGAAGTCGAAGACAAGTCTGGGATTCCCTCGACAGAGTGGAAGACGGCTGGACGTAAGACCACCTTACGTCCAGACGGAGAAGATCTATCGTTTTGGCAAAGCGATGGACTCAAGCAGGTAGAGGCGTACCAGAAATGGTACGAGTCTTCTGGTTGGAAAATTGCTACTATGCCAGATGGTCGTCCTGGAATTGAATGGGAAGCAGATGTTCACTTCGGGGGAACACCAGTTCGCTTTATTGTAGATGCGATCTACCAAGTGGGGGAAGACTTGGTAATAGTTGATTACAAGACAGGTTCTAGGACACCATTTGGTATGATCCAAGCAGGATTGTATGCCTCTGGTATTGAAAGAGCTTTGGGTGTTCGCCCTAAGTGGGGCGCATTCTTTATGACAAGAACAGGTTCGCTTGACGATCTAATAGATCTGTCGCACCTGACAATAGATTATTTTGATTATGTATTTGGTGCAATGAACTATTCGGTATTGAACGGATGGTTCCCACCATCCGTAGGTGATTCATGCCGTATGTGTTCGTTTCAAGATAAATGCCCAGCGATGGGCAGTAAAGATTTCCCATTGCAAATACCAACAACAAAGGGAAAGAAAGGACGAACTAGATGACTGAATCTAAGTTCTCATATACAGGTAAGCTAAACAGCACAGACCTATTCACTGTCCGAGGTGATAGTGCTGCTGAGTTTGCTACCAACATGACTGCTGCTATTGAGGCAATCAAAGCAGCAACCGAACTACAGACTGCACTTGGTGGTCGTGGCGGTATGACATCAATGGATAAAACCGTACAAGCACTAACTAATGCTGGATTAAACCCAACAGTAGTTAGTTCTGGACCAACCTCTATCGAGGTTGTTAAAGATAAGTATGGCAATGAATGGACATATGGACACCCAGATGCTCCAGATTTACCAGATGGTCGTGGTAAGTATGCAAAGAAGAAGGGTACTTCCAAGGCTGGTAAAAACTATGTAGGTTGGTTTGATCCTGTTAAAGGACCAAAGCCATTTACAGTAGGCGCAGTAGAAGCCGAAACAATCTGGACTAAGTAATCCATGCGTACCTTATTGCAAGTAGTAGGAGTGGAATCTCCAGCAGGGCATGCCCTTCCTGAAGTTCTACCTCAACTCACCAGCAATCAAGTTGTATTCCGTCAGGCACAATTACACTTGGTTGCAGCACAACCAGGTGGTGGTAAAACCATGCTTGCTTTATGGTACGCAGTTACATCTAAGACTCCAGCCTTATACTTTTCAGCAGACTCTGATTCTCGAACGATTGCCCTTCGTGCAGGTGCAATCCTTATGGATAGACCAGTGACTGATGTGGAAAGAATGATGGACTCGGAGGCATCTGTCCTCCTAGAAGATGCACTGGCTGATGGTGCTGGACATATTCGTTTTAGTTTTGATCCGTCTCCTTCTTTACAAGATATTGAAGAAGAGATTGAAGCTTGGATTGAATTGCACGGTGCTCCACCATCAGCAATCTATATTGATAACTTAATGAATGTCGCTGCAGTCAGCGACAATGAGTGGACAGCATTGCGTGATGCAATGTCTGCATTCCATTACATGGCTAGAGAATATGAATCTGCGTTCATAGTTCTACACCATGTATCTGAAAATGAAAAGATGTCTAAGCCTAACTACCCAGCCCCACGTAAAGCTTTAATGGGTAAGGTCTCAGCCTTACCTGAACTGGTACTGAGCGTAGCGTTAGATGGTATAGCCAATGTATATAGGGTTGCTGTTGTAAAGAATCGCCATGGTAAGGCAGATCCAACAGCCGAGAATTATATTACTTTATCTGTTGAGCCAAGTCATATGAGTTTATATAACTCACCAGCAGAATTAAATAGAGCAAGAGTAGTGCGACAATGGCAGTAATAGAATTAACTGAAGATGAGATCATGGATTCACTTAGGTTTATCCACAGGGTAAGAAAGAATAAGAAGGAGTATGATGTTACGGATCGTAAGTTTGATAAAAATAATTCCTCGTATTCCGTTAATCTTATGGGTCGCTTGGGTGAGGTGGCATGTGCTAGGTTCCTTGGGTTACCGACGGATGATACGGTTACGCCTAGCGGTGATAACGGACACGACCTCCAGACGGTATTGGGAAGATCTATACAGGTTAAGACGTCAACACTACCGCAATTAATATTTAATGCACCAGAGTTATTTGTATCTAATCTGGCTGTACTTGTAAAGTTTTCTGGGGATAAACAACTTCCACATGTGGATAGTTTATTTGATGTTATTGGTTGGACAACACGAGAAAATTTTCTTGCTAATCATTACTTACATGACTATGGTTACGGCACTCGATTAGTAATGGACGCTAATCAATTACAACCGATTGAGGTACTAGTCAATGAAATATCCAGACTTCACTAATGCAACTTGTAAAGAAATTGGTTTAGAGTTTTTCTTCCAAGATCACACCAGTGCTACTAGTAGTGAAGAACGGAAAGCTAAACAGATATGTAAGGAGTGTCCAGTAATGAAAGAGTGTTTAGAGTGGGGTCTTGCTCATGAGTCATACGGTATATGGGGTGGCACTTCTCCTAGAGAACGAATGAGAATTAGAAAAAAACGTGGCATAGAAGTTAAACAGATATTAGTAAATCATTATGTCAACACCAAGTAAACGTAAAGGTTCTCAATACGAAAGAGACGTAGCCAAGTGGCTAGTCTCTAATGGATTTTATTGTGCTGAGCGAGCTTATGGTGCTGGTCGCCATGATGATGTTGGTGATATTGATGGCATAGATGGTGTTGTAGTAGAATGTAAGAATGAAAAGAAGATAGATCTTTCTGGGTATCTGAAAGAGTTAGACAATGAAATGACTCATGCAGATGCCGAGACTGGAGTGGTGCTAATAAAAAAGCGTGGCACTACAAATGTCTCAGAGTCGTATGCAGTAATGCCAGCGCAACTCTGGGTCGATCTGCTAAAACAGGCAGGTTACAATGGACATAGATAACAAGGTGACAGTTAGTTATCAACTGAAAAGAGGTAACTATGCGGTTGACAGTAATGACCGTATTAACAATGTTGATAGTAATATCAACACCAGCGTCAGCCCAATCTCCTATCTTAACGATAGAGAAAATACTTCCTACCTTAAACAAGGAGGAGGCTTTGGAGTTGGCGATAAGCACGGTAACAACAGACAAACGAGAGGCTGCTTGTGCGAAGAAGATTGCGTACAAAGAGAGCCGTTACAACATCGACTCGTACAACAAATCGAGTGGTGCTCGTGGAGTATGGCAGTTACTCTGGGCAAAACCAGATTGGTCCATACTAAAACAGACATCAGAAGCACACAAGTATGTGCTTCATCGGTACGGAACTTGGTGCAAGGCGTACAATTTCCATCAAGAAAGGAATTGGTATTAAATGAATCAGCCTGAATTTCTTGAAGCAGTCTTTAATCATTATGGTTTAACCTTGCCACAAGGTGAAAAGTCTATTCTCTGCCCTGTGCATGATGATTCACGCAAGTCTGCTTCAGTTAATTCAGAGAAGGGCGTCTGGGTATGTTATGCCTGTCATGGTAGTGGCTCTGGTATACAGATAGTCATGGCTCGTGAAAAGCTAACATACTCAGAGGCTCGTAAGTGGGCAGAAAAAAACATAGGATCAGAAAAGAGTAAAGAGTTTGCCACGCCTATACGTGGCAGGCGACGGACAAATGGTAGGTGGACACCACCAAGATTGCGAAAGTAATGACAACTATTATTGGTATACAAAAGAATGATCATTGCATTATTGCAGCCGACTCTCGTACAACTACAGAGAAGGGCAGACCATACTCTCATCCTATTATTACAAAGATTACCAAGCGTGGTAAGTATTTAATTGCGGGAGCTGGGACGACTATGCCATGTGATACGATCCAACATATTTGGAGACCACCAGCACTACCACCTTCAATTAAAGATCAATATCATTTTATGATTACGGATGTAGTTCCAAGTATGCGTGAGGCTTTGAAGGCGAATGGTTGGGTTGCAGATGACAAGTCAGAAGATTATGAATTTTTATTTTTAATTGCAGTTAATGGAATCATCTATGAAATAGATGATACCTTCTCGGTATTTCTACGTGATGATGGAGTATATGGGATAGGTTCGGGATCTTCTTATGCAGTTGGTGCTGTACAACAAGGCGCAACTTGGCGTAAGGCGTTGCAGATAGCAACGAAGAATGATGTGTATAGCGCACCTCCATTCATAATGCATAGGCAGGAGAAGAAATAATGGGAAGATTTACTTTACATGCAGGGTTCAACCGCATTTATTGTTGGGGTATTGGTATTGAATACCATACAATGACATCTGTTTATGAGGATTTAGATTCATTAGATCTAATTGAATATGTGGATGCAAGAGTATTAAGATTAGATCTACTATTTATTTATATTAACTTTACTTTGTGGGCAAAACAGGAGTGGGATGAGAACTAATCCAAAGCTAATTGAACTCTGGACTAGGGCAGCCAAGCAATACCATGAGGCTCTTGCTGGTTCACCAGCAGAGGCGTATCTAAAAGAGCGTGGGATTCTTGAAGGTGCTAGTCGGTTCATGCTTGGATATGTATCAGAGGTAGCACCTGGGCATGAGGATAGAATCAAGAATCACTTGTCTATTCCTTATATAACCGAGGCTGGTGTAGTAGGGTTTAAGTTCCGTCGCATTGATGGTGGAGATCCTAAGTACATGATACCTACTGGTCAGAAGCACCACCTATATAATGTTGACGCAATACTAAGTGCTATCAATAAAGTTCTAATAGTAGAAGGAGAAATAGATGCAATCAGTGCAACACTTGCTGGTCATCCTGCTGTCGCTGTTGCAGGAGTTAACGCTTGGAAGCCTCACTTTGCTCGTTGCTTTGATGGGATAGGTACAGTATTAATCTGTACTGATAACGATGCTAAAGAGGATGGTTCAAATCCTGGTCAGGAATTAGCTAGAAGATTACAAGATGCAATACCTCAAGCCGTACGTGTGTCGCTACCACCTGACAGCGATGTTAATAGTATAATTTGCACACAAGGAGCACAAGTATTGACTGACCTAGTCAATGCAATTAACTAGAAAGGTGCTCCGTTGGCGACTGAAAAATCCGACCAGCTAATCCTTGAGTTTGAAGAGGATGCTCAGAAAATATATGATGAGTTGCTGGCAGTTCTTGTAAAGAAACAAATTGATTATGGTCCATTCAATATCTGGAATGCACCTGGCGGTGCAACCAATGGGTTAATGGTTCGTATGTCAGACAAGTTAGAGCGATTAAAGAATCTGATATACAAGAATGTTAAACCTAACAACGAATCATTAGAAGATTCGTTTGTTGATATTGCAAACTACGCAATCATTGCATTGATGGTTCAGCGTGGAGTATGGGCTAAGCATGCCAAGAAATCGGAATAAGACTTACGAAGAGCAACGGATCTCAAGGATCCGTTCTTATGGAATAAGTGTTGATGATTATAATCGTATGCTTGAAGAACAAAACGGCGGATGTTATATCTGTGGAAAATCATATACGAATCGTGCTCTTGATATTGATCATGATCACCAGACTGGCAAGGTGCGGGGTCTGTTGTGTTCGCCTCACAATAGAGTGTTAGGTTTACTTAATGATGATCCAGATATGGTAATGGCAGCACATGCTTACTTGCTTAAAGACCGTGGCTGAATTAGATCGTGATCATCCAATATGGGATGAGGTTAATGAGATCAATGTATCTCTGGCTTGGAGTTTATCTAAGCGTTACCATAGATTTGTGGAGCTTGAAGATATAAGACAGGCAATGAATGAGTATGCGTGGAAACGTAGAGATAAAGTTGCTGAGTATTTAATTCGTGAAGATCCTATTGATATTAAACAAGGACAGAAAGCATTTAGTACATTCATGCGTAGGGCTGGCGAGCGGTACGCTCGCAAAGAAAAAGCTCGCACACTTGGTTATGAACTAGGCGATGAATACTTCTATCGTCTAGATCTAATTGAGAATTTAATTAAAGTTGCTGGCACTAATGAATCATACTTGGCTAACCAAGTCTTTGATCCAGATGTACATGGGGTCAAGGCTAAGAAGCCAGCCAATGAGGGTAACAATTTGGCAGCAATGATTGCTGATGTAGATAGAGCAATGAAGAAACTAGATCCCAGAATGCAAGGCATACTGACATCTAGATTTGTAAACGACATGCCACTTGTGGACATAGCCGAGGCTTGGGATATCTCACCTCAACGTGTGGAACAATTGGTTGCAAAAGGTATAAAAGATATCGCAGACAAACTCGGAGGGATAACACCGTACTAATGAAAAAGAAACCATTTTGGAAAACAACTAATCCAAAGAAAACATCAACACCATTAACACCTGAACAGAAAGCAGAGGCACGTGCTCGTGCCAAGGCGGCAGGTAGACCATACCCAAACTTAATTGATAACGCAGCAGTATCAAGGAAGAAAAAGAAATAAGGATAGGGTGGTGACCATGTCAAAAACTAAAGATAGGATCATGATTACTTGGTGTGACAATGGCACAACTGATGGCAAGTTTACTCAAGGAATTGTATACACAATTCTAACCAGTGGTTTGCCCATTACGTCAGCTCAACGTGTGCAGGGTAATCAGATAGGCAGGCAAAGACAAACTGCATTTGATACATGGCACAAGAAGACAGACATCGAATGGATCTTGTGGGTAGATTCAGACATCGTTCTTACGAACGATGCTGCTACTAAACTCTGGTCAATTGCTGACGCTAAAGAAAGACCAGCAGTTACTGGTACATACTTCATATCAAAACAAAACGAGCAGGCACTTATGGAACCATACCCTGCTTTGTTTATAGCACACGAGACTGATAAGTATGTAATGTCATACACTCATCCACTTGAACCTAATGCCATAGTCAAAGTTGATTACTCTGGCTATGGATTCTTTCTCATGCACAGATCAGTGGCTGACAAGATGCGTAAGTTTCATGGTGATAGACCATTATTTATGGAGACTTCTAGTGGAGAAGATAAACAATTTATATCAGAAGACATTCAGTTCTTCATGTTAATGAAGGAAGCTGGCATACCATTGTATGCCCACACTGGAGCAACAGTTCAACACATGAAACGATTTGCATTTGATGAAGAGTTCTATAAATTATATTGGGTAACTAACATGGCTGCACGAGAGAAAGAAAAAAAGGCGGAGGCATAACGCCCCCGCCTTTAGTTTATTTCTTGGATACAGTAGAGAAGAACTCTCTACTCTTTGCATCTAGATTCTTCAAGGTCTGATACATCTCTGTCTTACCTCGCTCGTAACCATAATAGTTACCAATCCAGTATGCAGTTAGACCCGCAAGGATCTGCATCAGTAATGTGAATCCGTTATAGAACATTACTTGATTACTCCTATTCTTTTGAGTAAGTCGTCTGGATTTTCCAGACGAACTATTGATCCTTTACCACCTGTGTCTGGTGATGAAAGATTGGGGAAGAACTTCTCCGCTTGTAAGCGGGTAGTAAACTCACCCCATGCTTGTACTGGAACCCAGTCTGCCAACCTTGCTACGACAATAAACGATTCTCTCTTAGTCCTAGATTTATCTAGAGCCTCGATGATTTCAACCGCTAGTTCCGCAGCACCTTCGGAGTTTTCGGCGTCAGGATCTAGTAGCTTTGCTACTAGTTTTATTTCTGTTGGACGTGGCTTGCCCATCATTCTCCTTCTCGACCTTGTGTTCCCTTACATAGATATCACAGTCATCAGTTACTTCTGAGAAGTAATCCATGTGAGCACCAGCCATCCATAATACTTCATGCCTAGTGTCACCACTTCCCATGGTGTCATGATACCCGCAGTACCATGACCACCCAGCGAGTTGTTTAACCTGCAGACTAGGTGGTCTAGCCTGCAGGATTTTTTTATTGATTAACTTACCCATTCGGTATCTCCTCTGGAGACATAACTACAATGTCAACCATTGCTTCCTCTGCCTCCTTGTGTATGTCTGACTCTATAAGTTCGGGTTCATCTTTCTCGCCTGCATAAATATGCAAGTAATCAAGAGCCTTGATTATATAGTTAGCCACACGAACAGATATCTTTGGTGGTACGAAGGGGGTTGGATTATCCAACCCATCTACGTACTTCTGTAATGGGTTCTCCATTAGATTCCTTTCGTTAGTAGGTCAAGAGCTCTGCTCTTGATACGGTCAGCCGAACCTGTAATGATGCGCTCGGCTCTAACTGAATCAGCCTTGTGACTGTAGTGATCTGCATACTCCACGATAGATTGGAACACACCGAACCTAGTTCCGTATAGTTCCTCTTGTGTATTGGTATCACCACGATAGATTGCTTTAGCAGTCTGACGTGCAATCGTTGCTGAGTTGAACTGTCGCTTCTGTCCTGCACTTAACAGTGAGTAAGGTGAGTTCTCAATGATGGTTGGGATAGACCACATCTTATTAAAGATGGCGTCCACTTCTGCATCTGAGATCTTCTCGTTGATAAGTTTGTTACCGATAAGTTCATAGAACTTAATACCTTCGTAGGTAACAGGGATGATCCGCTTGATATCCTCAATGCGGAACTCAGCGTTGGTTGTGTGCTTGAGTGTATACGTACCAGTCTTAGCAAAGATACCTGCTATCTGATTGGTGCAACGCAAGCGTTGGATTGATGGTGATATCTGTAGTGCAGTTGAACCATCATGTGATGTTCTTGCTACAAGGTAGCAAGCATGAGGATCGTTGGCTATCTTAACTTCGTTAGGTAGCTCGAGCACCATGTACACCTGCGCTCCACCTTTAACCTCACCAGCAAATGCATATCTTGCATCGCCTGAATCAACTAGTGCGTCCAGACCTGAGAACATCTCGTCATTCTGGAACACCTTGTATCTACCACCGACAGTGCCAAGCACTGACTGTGTTGTGTCCTTATTGGTACGAACTGTTGCGAATGTTGATGGTACTTCGAGGGTATTAACACCATCATTCGATACGGCTAACGCTTGTACGTCAGCCAGTTGTACATGCCAGTCGAGACCAGCCTGTTGTGCTGCATCTCGTGCAGATGTAGCGGTGACTGCCTCACCGATAATGCTATAAGCATTACGGCGAGAGCGGATTGTTTGTTGTGTCATTTGTTTCTCCTGTTCGTTTGGTTGTGGGATATTATCTCATGTACGGCTGTTGAAATCAACAACTGCTTCTGAGAGTGTGTCGTGATAGTGACCATTTCTGGCATGCACCAAGCCATCTTCGCTTGGATATATTCTCCATGTTACATACAGGTCTACCTTTCGTCTGATTGGTTCGACCTGCTGTGTGTCTTCTGTCCATAAACAGAGTGCCAGATATGTGTCTGGGTCTGTGTCCCAAGATCTCTTGAGATCTACTATGACCGCACCATTACTGATGCGGTCACCGATGTGAGGGATGAACATCATTGTATTGCACCTACCTTTCTTAGTCGTTCTTCGATTATGGTTGAGGTGTTGTCATAACTCTGAGCACCTTCACCATCTGCACCTTCTAACCAAAGAATTACATTCTTTAGTCTGATTGTTGAGCCATCACCATACAAGCTCATGAGTAATGCACCTGCTGCGTAGTCATACACTTCAGCAATTACATCACC
>Ga0172373_10005047_pt1 | contig 18282 bp, 5 predicted proteins | sample Lak10m_2_FD_114546 | JGI IMG/M metagenome (GOLD analysis project Ga0172373, IMG submission 114546) | Freshwater microbial communities from Kabuno Bay, South-Kivu, Congo - kab_092012_10m | ecosystem: Environmental > Aquatic > Freshwater > Lake | place: Democratic Republic of the Congo: South-Kivu...
AGAAGCTGGATATATTCATCGCAGTGCTTATGAACAATATGGCGGCAATGAAGCATTAAATCATCCCAGTAGTTGGACTGGTAAAGGTGGTGTTAAAAGCAGCTCGGACTTTTTAGGCAGTCCCGGCGCACAAGAAGAAGCCATGATTGGTAATACACAAAGAAACTATGATAGGCTATCGCGAAATGGTGGTATTAAAGCCGGTGACGATCCTGCCACTGTGGGCGGCATGTTACAAACAGCACATTTATTAGGTGCTGGCGGCGCAAATAAATGGCGCCAAACTGGCAGCGGCACTGATGCTAACGGTACTACTGGTACAGCCTACTATAATCGTGGCCGCTATGGTGTCGAAGTACTAGGCGGTCGAGCATAAGCGTAAATACTAATTATGGCCATATACAAAGGATTTAGCACTTATAATCGGGCAAGAAAGTTTACTCTTACTAATTTTGAATTAGTCAAGCAGGACTTGTTTAATCATTTCCATATACGTCGTGGCGAAAAGCTCATGAATCCCAATTTTGGTACTATTATTTGGGACGCTATGTTTGAGCCATTTACTGATGCACTTAAAGATGCCATTGCCGATGATGTCAAGCGTATTGTGTCATATGATCCCCGTATCGTAGTTAACGATATTATAGTGACTGAATTTACTGATGGTATACAAATTGAAATAGATCTTATGTATGTGCCTGGTAATCAAGCTCAAAGGCTAGCCATGAAGTTTGATAGGGATACTGCAAAATTGACTGCTCGTTAAATGCAGACATTATTTTATGAATAAATATTAGAACTGGGTTAAAGAATGGCCATTATATCACGTCAAACTGGATTAATATCAGCTGAAAACTGGAAGAAAATTTACCAGACTTTCCGCGACGCCGACTTCACTTCCTACGATTTTGAGACCCTGCGTAAGAGCATGATAGATTATATCAAGCTCAACTACCCTGAAGATTTTAATGATTTCACAGAAAGCTCTGAGTTTATAGCTCTTATTGATCTTATTGCTTTCATGGGGCAAAGTCTAGCGTTCCGCGCTGACCTTAATGCTCGTGAAAACTTCATGGACACGGCCGAGCGTCGTGACAGTATTTTAAAACTGGCAAGACTAATCAGCTATAATCCCAAACGCACAGTCAGCGCATCGGGCTATCTCAAAGTTGATTCTGTTAGTACCACAGAAAGCGTACTTGACAGTGACGGTATTGATTTAGCTAATACTTTTATTAACTGGAATGATTCTGGCAATGAAAATTGGTTAGAGCAATTTACAGCAGTAGTAAATGCCAGCTTAATGACCAGTCAAGCTGTAGGCAAGCCTGGTAATAGACAAATCGTTGGCGGAGTACGCACAGAAGAATACGGAATCAATGCTACAACTGATGTAGTACCGGTATATCGTTTTGATGCCAGTATTGAAGGGCGTAATACCACATTCGAAGTAGTTAGTGCCACTAGCACAGGCAAAACTTATATCTATGAAGCGTCGCCTGATCGTGGAAAGCCATTCAACATGTTGTACATGAATGATGGTCTAGGCAATAGCAGTAATGGAACAGGATTTTTCTTTTATTTTAAGCAAGGTGAACTTAGAAACTTAGATTTTGTAGTTAATGAAATCGTACCTAATAAAGTAGTTAACATTGACACCAGCAATATCAATAACACCGATGTATGGTTATACAGTTTAGCCACCACCGGCTTTACTGAAAGAGAGTGGCAGCAAGTACCTGCTGTGGCTGGTATTAATGTTATCTATAACGACTCAGAAGATCGCAATTTATTTCAGGTCAACTCTAGAGCCAATGACCAAATATCTTTAGTATTTGGTGATGGCTCGTTTACAAACATTCCGCAAGGTAACTTTAGAATCTATTATAGGGTCAGCAACGGATTAACTTATAGAATTACACCCGATGAGATGCGTGGTGTTAACATCAGTTTCAATTACGTTAGTCGTCAGAACCGTGTTGAAACGTTGACATTCCGCGTAAGTCTAAGATACACAGTGGCCAATGCCAGCGCTCGCGAATCTATTGATGATATTAAACAACGTGCTCCACAGCAATATTACACACAAAATCGTATGGTCACTGGGGAGGATTACAACATTCTCCCCTATACAAGCTATAGCACTATACGCAATGTCAAGGCTATTAATCGCACAAGCTCGGGTCTAAGCAGATACATGGACGTACTAGATACCACAGGCAAGTACTCTAGTACAAATATATTTGGACAAGACGGAGTCTTATATCTAGATTCTACACTAGATACTTACAACTTTACATTCAGTAGTACATTTGACATACGCAAGGTCTTACGCAATGATATTATACCTGATATCATTGCTGGTAAAGAAACACAACATTATTATCTAGCCAACACTGTGCCGGAAAATTCTGTGCGTTATCCGGTAATTCCTGGAGAAATGCGTGATAATGAAACCTATACAATTACTTTTGTAGGATCAACTGATTTTACCAAGTATGGTTCTGTATCAAACACTGTGGGCGAAACGTTTACAGCAGTCAATGCCGGGACTCGCACATACAACCATAGAGTAATTGCCAATGGCACTGTTAGCTATTCATTTTCAAACACCGCAGTAGTTAATAATCCAACACTGACTATCATGGTCGGAGACACTGTTAACTTTACAATTTCCAGCACCGGCCAACCATTTTGGATCAAAACACAGCGTACCACTGGTAACGTGGGCCGAGTAACCACAGGATTTATCACAGCTAATGGTGTAGAGAATGGAACTATAACTTGGAACACCACAGGTGTGGCACCAGGTACTTATTACTATGTCTCCCAAAATCTCACTGTCATGGGCGGTAGCATTGAGGTACGTGACTTTGGTACTGGGTTGGTAACTACTCGTATGCGTTGGAATCAAAGCACTGTAGGTGATAGTAACGTAACTGGGTACTTTACCTATAACACTAAACCAACACCAATTAACACGCCAATAACTGAAAAGGCACAAAGTCGCTTTTTTAGACAAGGTGCAATTGTGCGCTTTGTGCCACCCACTGGATATCATTTTAATGCAGTGAACAATCTAGTACCAGGTCCGGCAGATCGTGCAGGCGATAATGTAGAATTATTTGCCACTATCATGCAAATTGCTGATGATGGTACTAACAACATGCAAGGTAATTTTGTTAGTGGACTGGGACCAGTGTCAATTAATACCAAGATACCTACAGGTGCTATTGTAGATGGTGTGATACCTTTGTATAAAAATACACTCAGTGACACACTAGTGAATCAAATCATTACTAATGTAGCCAGCTACTTGACCTTTGGGTTAGCTTACAATAAAACCAGTCAAGAATGGGTAATTTTAGGTAGTGATGAAATCACTTATAACAATACTTGGTTAGTTAAGTTCGACTACAATAACATTACCAGCACTTACACAGTATTTTATCGTGCAAGACGTTATGTGTTTTATAGTCCACTAGAAACTAACTTCTTTTATGATGAAAGTCTACAAACTTACGACAACGCCACTAACAAAGTAATACGTGACAGTATCAAAATTTTGCGTATTAACAATCGTATTACGCAAGCAAACATGCCGCTTGATCGCGATTATGTTTGGTACATACATAAACCAATTGTGAGATCTGATGGTAATGTAGAAAACAAAAGTATCTACTTGACCATGGCTGACACTAACAATGATTCAATACCTGATTTTCCATATATATTTGAATCAGTAGTTTCGGGCCGTATGTTAAAAACCACAGTTCAGGGCTACAAAGATGGCATGAGTGCTGAGGAATACGGCAACATTGTTAATCAATACTATGTGTCTTATCTTGGCAGATATGCTGAACAAACTGGATTAGATTACTGGGTTAACGATATCATCTACGCTAATCAAAGTTTAGCTGATGTTGAACGTAATATAAGATTAGCTGCCGAAGCTGCTAACTATCGTAGCGGCGCATTGCTTAGTGATGAATTAGTGTTTTTTGAAAGTGTAGCAAGTCGTTACGACAATTTCCGTACATGGCGTTTGATTGATAATCGTAGTGTAATTACTAACTTTGCTTCTACCAAGGCCATTATCGACAGTATTCGCACTTATGACGTAGGGCAGTTGTTTTATATCAAGAACCTTAATGAGTTCTATCGGGTTGAATTGGATGCTAACAAGCGTAAAGTTCTTAGCACAAGATTGAATCCCATCAACAGTACAACGCCACCTTATCGTGCTTTTATCGGACGCCAGAACATTTATTATCAGTACCGTCATAACAGTCCAAATACACATCGTATTGATCCAAACATCAGTAATATTATTGATGTTTATGTGTTAACGGTAGAATATGATACCAGCTATCGCAGATATATTACTGATGCTAGTGGAAATATACCAGAGCCAACTCCACCTACTAATACCGAGTTGCAAGTAAGCTATGTAGAACTAGAGAAGCTAAAGAGTATTAGTGATACCATGATATTTCACAGTGCTGTTTTCAAGCCTTTGTTTGGTAACAAGGCCGAAAGCACTTTGCAGGCAATATTTAAGGTAGTTAAGAATCCTAGTATTAATCTCAGTGACGCTGAAGTAAAGGCCAGTGTAGTAGCAGCAATTAACCGGTACTTTGATTCCGGTAACTGGGATTTTGGTGAAACATTTTATTTTAGTGAACTAGCAGCTTACTTGCATAGGGAGTTAAGTCCGAACATTGCCAGTATAATTATTGTGCCCAAGGATCCCACTATAGATTTTGGTAGCTTGTATCAAATCAATGCTGAGCCTAATGAAATCATTATCAGTGCTGCAACAGTTGATGATGTTGAGATCATTAGTTCTATCACAGCTAATCAACTTAACCAAAATTTAGCGGTGATAAATCGTAGTATCAGTATATGATGAGATAATGACATGGCAGTTAAAAAGAAGACTCTTACCTTTCTTCCCGGCATCTTTAGAACCGATGTAAATCGTAAATTTCTTGGCAGTACACTAGATCAGTTAATTAATGATCCAGAACTAAGAAGAATTAACGGCTACATTGGTCGCACATTTAGTCCTACTTATAACAACAGGGACTCACATCTAGTTGAGCCAACTCGCCAGCGTCAAAATTACCAATTTGAGCCCAGTATTGTCATACGCAATCAACTAGACCAAATTGAAAAATTCGGTAACTATTCAGATATCATTAACAAAATTAACTATTATGGTGGTAATGTACAAAACCATGATAGATTGTTTGCCAACGAGTTTTATAACTTTACACCGCACATAGATTTAGATAAATTAGTAAATTACAGTCAGTATTACTGGATGCCTTATGGACTTGATCCAGTCACAGTAAGTTCACGTAGTCGCATTACCAGTAACGCTTATTCATTTAGTATTAGCTCGGGTAATTTTGTTACCAACATTACTGGTGCTGTAACAAATCCTACGATTGACATCACTCGCGGTGCTGCATATACTTTCAGTGCCAATGTAGCCGGACAAGGAAATCTTTGGATTCAAACCGAACCCGGACTAACAGGAACTCGTGCCTATGCCGGTGGTGTGTCATCTCGCACAATTGTAGGCGTTACCAATAATGGAACCAGCACGGGTAATATTACATTAAACTTGCCAGCAGCTACAGCACAGGACGATCTTCTTAGATACCCACTTGCTGAACAAGTTGATTATGCTATTACTACTGGAACACTAACAGCATTAGATAATTCTGTCTGGACACCTGGCACCAGCATTGGTGGGCAAGTATTCAGTCCTGAAGCCGAACTAGTATTCTTTATTAACCCTAGTGCCAATGCTGCTGATTGGGTCAATCGTTCAGGTGCTACAGTGCCAGTTGATCAACGCACTGGTATTTGGCGTTTGGATTTAGTTGTTGATCCTGATGGTACTGCACGAGTACAGTTTAATTTTGTACGTGCTTTATCAGAAAATCAACGTGTAAGAATTTTAGATGGTCAACGCCGCGGTGCTGAGTACTATAAAAACACCAGTGGCAACATAGTTGAGTATCCGGCAATCACTGCACCATTGACTGAATTATTTTATCAAAATGACCAAACCAATATCAGTGGACGTATTCGCATACTAAGCGACCCATTAAACATCAATGTGGTTGCTGACATAATTGGAAAAACACATTATACTACACCAAACGGTATTGAGTTTACAAATGGATTAATGGTGCGATTTGACAGCACAGTTGATCCCATGACTTATCATGACCACACTTACATTGTAGAAGGTGTAGGGACTGGTATACGCTTGATTGATTTTGATAACTTAATTAATCCTGAGCAACCTGTGGTGTTCGACAGCACAGGATTTATTAGTGATCCTCAGTACATTGTGGTTAATCGTTCCAGCATTGATGGCAACGCTTGGTCTAGAAACAATCGTTGGTTTCATATTGACACAATTACGCAAAGTCAAACACTGAATGGGCAACCTATTGACTTACCGGCCAGCAACAGAGCACAGCGTCCTATTATTGAATTTGATGCAGACTTACAACTGTTTAATCATGGGCGAGCCTTCTTAAGTTTTGCTGATCATTTGTTTGACGGCAATTTTAGACGCTCGGTCAATAGTCAATTAGTACAATTTAATGACATTGCCAACCAATTAATTGGAAGATCTTTTGCAGATCTACGTGCAGAAGGATTTGGCTTAGTAGCTGGGCAACGTGTAATATTTGCACATGATATATCGGCAACAGTGCGCCGTCGTGTTTATCGTGTTGACTACCAAGATCAAACCAGTGCTGTGGCCTTTGATGGTGTGCTAACTGGAGCTATTACCACAAGCACTGACACTAGATATGTAAACGGTTACGCTGCTAGATTCTTTACCGACTCAGGCGTGGGTTATGATATCTTTACTGCTGCTAATGCTTATATTGGTCGTGTAATGAAGATACATGATAACAATATTATTGAGCTTGAGGCCAATGCTAGAGTCGCTGTAAGTCGTGCCACTGGAATTCAATTTGTTCGCCCACGTGTGGCGTTGGCTCATATTGAAACAGCGCAGACATGGCACAGTGTACCAGTAAAAGTAGGGTATAATAACTCACGTACATTTTGGTTTGACGATCGTAACAGCATTGCTAAATGGAACGTAGCACAGAGTTTAACATATCCCAATCAAGAGCCACTGTTTGATATTGTAGATGATAACGCTGTCAGCTTTGGTAGCGACACAATTTATCCTGCCAGTGACTTTACTGGTACCAAGATTTTTAGTTATCGTCGTGGGGCAACTGCACCTGATTCGATATTGGGATTTAGTTTAAGTTATGCTGGTACTGCTAACTTTATTGGTGATATCAATTTTGTTAATAACTATGAAACTGATACGTTCTTATACAAACAAAAGGTCAATAACACTGTCATTGATAATAAGTTAACTGGTCTAGTGCGTAATGGATATTTGAGAAGAAATATTAGTATGCAAGACAACGCCCATGAAAAACTTAATATGTGGGCACCCATTGGGCATCTTGAACGCAAAGCGGTTACTGGTACTAGACTGACTACCACAGTGTCGGGCAGTGCTGCTGCTGTCGCAGCTAAGATCGTTGATGATTTTTATGTTGCTTATCTTGGTAGACATGCTGAACAAGGTGGTTTAGACTACTGGACCAATGCCTATGTTAGTGGAGCACTCACACTAGATCAAGTTGAACGCAGTATACGCACCAGCGCCGAAAGTGACTTTTACGATCCTTATCAGTTAGTAATAGATCATAGTCATCAGTATCAACATGTTGCTACTATATACGATGGGTTGACCAGTTACTTTGAAATTGGTGTTATACCCGATGCTGAAGATCAAGTTCCCGACGCACTGCCTACAGTGAGGGTGTTTGTTAATAATCGTATTCTAATTCGGGCTACACCGCAGCAGGCGGCACCGTTTAGTTACCAATTGGTCGGGGCTCGACACACGATTAAAATTGACCATAACTTACTGGCCACCGGTGATCGTGTTGATATATTCTTTAAGAGTAGTCAAGTCAGCTCACTAGCTTATTTTTCTATTCCTGAGAACTTAGAATTTAATCCCTTAAACAATCAAGTCACTGAACTTAGCCTTGGGCAAATGCGTAATCATTTGTATAGAATTGGTACTCATACTAGAGGTCTAGTGGGTGATATTTTGTCCAAGAGCAATATCAGAAACATCGACACTGATCATAAAAATGGCACAATACTACAGCACAGCGCCGGACTTGGATATGCTGGCTTGTTCTTACTAGATGATGAAATTAATTTTATTGACAGTCTTGACTACGCTCGTCGCGAATATACTAGATTTAAAAACAAATTTTTAGAATTAGCTACTACACTGCCTGCTGTGACTCCGGATGATATCCCTGGTTCAGTTGACAGTATTATGGCCAAGATAAATGGCACACGTAATCAGACCTTCCCTTTTTATTACAGTGACATGATACCATACGGTGATCAGTATTTGACTATTGATCATGTAGTATCAAACACCACAGTAAGAAGTTATGCTACTGGTAGGAAGTTACAAGACACCGCACCATCTAATCGTGCAGTTTTGGTTTATAAAAATGGTCAACAGTTAGTAAATCAACGAGACTATACGTTTACTGCTTACTCAATCACTATAACATCGGCAGTTACCTTAGCAGTAAATGATCAAATTCAAATACGTGAATACACCGATACTCGTGGCAGCTATGTGCCAGAAACACCTAGCAAACTGGGTCTCTATCCTAAGTTTATTCCTGGCAAAAGTTTAGATAACACATTCAGGGATGATATTAATGTTATTCGCGGGCACGACGGTAGCTTAACACCGGCATTTGAAGACATTCGCGATCAGTTACTACTAGAATTAGAAACTAGAATCTACAATAATATCAAAGTTGATTACGATGTAAACAAACTTGACATTTATAAATTCTTGCCTGGACGTTTTAGAACTACTGACTACTCGCTAGCAGAATTTAACAACATTGTTAACACAGAATTTTTAAAATGGATTGGATCAAATGCAATTGATTTTAATTCCAATAATTTCTTTTTAAGTAATGATGAATTTAGTTACAACTATAGTCGTAGTCTAGATCGCAGCAATCAAGCCTTGCCTGGTTACTGGCGCGGCATTTACAAATATTATTACGACACTGATCGTCCACATACTCATCCTTGGGAAATGTTGGGTCATTACGAAAAGCCCAATTGGTGGGACACATATTACAGTTGGACTGACAGCATTAAACGTGCAGCCCTAATTATTGCCATTGGACAAGGATATACACAAAACCCCAGTCAAAGTCTAGCACAAGATGCTAGATTCCAACGTCCTGGCTTTGGATCTATGGTACCAGTAAGCACTACTGGTGTTCTACTAAGTCCTTTAGCAGTTTTAGTCAAAGACTTTAATTCCACTGCATTTAACCGCACTTTTGCAGTTGGCGATCATGGGCCAGTTGAAAGCGCATGGCGTAGAACTAGCGAATATGCTTTTGCTTTACAGCGTACTATGGCGCTAATGAAGCCAGCACAGTATTTTGGCTTACTGGTTGATACCAGTCGCTATGTTAAAAAAGCAGTTGGTGGTGGTGCTCAATTTGTTAACACTGTGGGTCTGCGTAGGTTTACCAATGCTGATGTACATGTTAATGGTTATGAAGTTGACAATCGAGTAACTTACGCTGCTGGCTATCTAAATTGGATTCACGGCTACCTAATGAGTATAGGTATCGATGCTGCACCTAAGATCAAACAAGCATTAGAAAACTTAGATATTAATCTAAGTTATCGAGTAGCTGGGTTTACTGACAAGCGTTATATCACTGTCATGGCCGAGCAGTTTGGTCCTAACAGTGTTAATGAAAGTGTAGTGATCCCTGATGAAAACTATCATGTACATTTAAATCGTGGTGTACCTGTTAATCGTGTAGTCTATAGTGGAGTAATTTTAGAGAAAAGTGCTCAAGGTTGGACGGTGACAGGTTACAATCAAAAGTATCCATTCTTTACTATTATACCTAGTGAAACTACTGGTCGTAGCTATACTATTGAAGTTCTTGATCAGCGTGCTACTGTATTCCAAGATTATCGTGAAGAAAAGCTGGTTATACCATATGGTTTTGAATTTACTAGCCGTCAGCAAGTAGTTGACTTTTTAGTTAGTTACCAGCGTTATCTAAGAGCACAAGGCTTTAGATTTGAAACTTTTGACAAGACTTTAGCTATACAACGTGATTGGATTCTCAGCGCACGAGAATTCTTGACTTGGTCTACTCAGGGTTGGAAGCCAGGTAGTGTGTTAGTATTAAGCCCAGTGCTAGATACATTGACATTAGTACATGCAGGAACAGCAGTTAGCGAAATTACCAATCGTCAATATGGTAGTCAAATACTTAATGCTAACTTTAAAACTGTTAACACTACTGAGTTTACGTTACTGCGTGACAACAGTACTACAAAGATAACCACAATTAGTGGGCAAACCATAGCATTTGCTGATCTAGATCTAGTTCAGTATGAACATGTATTGGTATTTGATAACCGCACAGTGTTTAATGATATTGTATATTTGCCTGAACTAGGTAACCGCCAGTATCGTTTGCGTGTAGTGGGTAGCAAGACTCGTACTTGGGACGGTGAACTTACGCCGGCTGGGTTTATCTATATTGATGGCACAGTGGCAGATTGGAGTCCAGTAATTGACTATCACCGAGGTGATATTGTCAGCTATAAGCAGCGCAATTATACATCCCTACGTGATCAAGAAGCCACAAGACAATTTAATCTGAATTTCTGGTCACCACTTGACACAGAAATTGAAACCGGCCTAATGCCTAATTTTGCTCACAATGCTCAACAGTTTTCAAATATCTATGACGTAGACTTACCACCAGCAAATGAAGTACTGGCTCGCTTTAGCTCAGGTCTAATTGGTTATCGTAGTCGTCCATATCTCGCTGAGCTAGGCATGGATGAAACTGCACAAACTAAATTTTATCAAGGCTATATTAAAGAAAAAGGTACACTAAATGCTATTGAAGCATTGGGTCGTGGCAGATTTGATAATGTAACTAGCAGCATTGAAATATATGAAGAATGGGCAGCTAGAATTGGTGAGTTTGGTGCCATTGACAGCAACCCAGAAGTGAGAATGGTATTAACTGAAACTCGTTTCAACGATAATCCCATTGTATACGAGTTCTTAGACTATAATGATTCTGGTAACAGTCAAGGCCTTAACCGAGTTTATCCCAATAACTTACTAGAACGTCCGCTTGAATATAATTCAAAACTGTTTTTAAATCGTAATGAGTTTGACGGCAGCAGTGGTCTAAGCAGTGTATTTAAAATTGAGATGTTTGGCGACAGTGTTATTTGTGGTCAAGAGCCGCAACCACTAACCGCCTACAGTATTGCAGCCATACGCGAAACCAGTTACAAGATTGATGTCTACAGCGAAGTTGGTACTTACTCTGTAAAAATTACCGACAAAGATGGCAATCTCGCCGATACTATTTCAGTAACTGACATAATCAATATCGTAGCCACTTCTAATGATGCTAATGAAATTGTTGAATATGTAATTGAAACTGCTGACACCAACGAGCAGCCTAGTACCACAAGCCGTTTAGACAATCAATCAGCAACCACGATCTACTCAGGGCAAAAGATACGCCTTGTTGCTGACAGTATTGGTGATGCTGAAACTTTAGAATATGTTATTGAACCAGTAGTTGACAATGACCAGCCTGGTGCCAGTGAAACTGAAGTTGCTTTGGTATTCCGCGCCAACGCTGGTGGACTATTGCGGTTTGGTTTAACCAGTATTCCACAATCAGAAGTATTATACTACACAATTGAAACTCCAATACTAAATGATCAACCCAACGCAGCAACATTTAGTGAAACTGGTATTGCTTGCGTAGAAAATCGTGCCAACTATCGTGTAGATGATCCGCCCGATTACTTACTGTATGAAATGATTAGTCAAGATGCTCGTGTAGCTATAACTACACGCTCGGTTGGTGATAGTACCAGTAGTGATTTATTGCTAGGCACCGATGGTGCCAACGCTAAATGGCCAGATCAAATTGATGCAGAAATTGTTATAATTAATCATGGTATGCGTGATGCTGCTGCTGGTATCCCAGTGTCTGATTATCGCATTAACCTAGAAAAACTACGCCAAGGCCTAGATCCTGACGTAGCAGTTATTTGGGTGCTACCTGCCCCCGTTAATACCAAGGTGCGTACTCGCATTGGATTACCTGATCCAAGACTAAAATGGACTGCTGCGAATAACATCATGGAATATCGCCGTGCCATGTTATCTGTGGCAAATCAGCGTAGTGACTATGTGGCAGACCCGGCTCAAGTTCCTGGGTGGACCGACTATCTTTACATTGATGGTATTCATCCTGATCAAGCTGGTTATCGTAAACTAGTTGAGCAGGTGATTGGTCCACGCTTAATGGATGCTATCAAGAATAAGCGTCGAATCACAGTTAAAGAATATGAAGATGACATTATCACAGCCGGTTATGTTAATGTAAATGATGTCGATGAGTTATGGTTTGATATTCTAACTTATGCGCCGGACGCCGATAAATTAGACAGTTTCTACTCTGGATATCGTTTATGGCTAGCCAAAGACTACAACCGAGAGTGGCAAGTTTATCGCTTTTATCTAAGTTCAGTAACGCTGACCTCAGCTACAGTGGATTTAGACAATAAGTTTACTATTAATTGCAGCTTGCCGCATGGTTTACTAGCTAACGATATTGTGGTCATACGTTATCTTGATGATACACTTGATGGTTTGTATCGTATATTAGAAGCCGATGAAAGAACAATTACAGTTTTAGGTACTTCAAGTCAAATTGATTACTTAAAATCGCAAGATGTTGAGCTACGTAATGGGGAAATGTTTGATCTGCAACCACTAAGATTTAAAACTCTAAAAGATCGCGATCAAGCACAACCTAAACATTATTGGCAACCCGCAGACCTTGTCTATGTTGACGATACTGGGTTAGGTAACTGGGGTGTGTACTCAGTTAAAATAACTTCATGGGCTAACGTAAACATAGTAACAGATACTACTAGTTTTAACAATGTTTATACAGTACTAGCAAGAGACTGTGGAGATCCCACATATGCTCTTACTCGTGAAGGTGACAGTGGCGAAACTATTCACTTCTGTGTAACTTCGATTGACACTACCGAAACAGATTTATATTGGACTGTGGAAGTGCCCTTGGCAAGTGATGCTGGTATTCCTGCTTTCTTAACAGGTAATGTTTCGATACCAGGTAGTCGTACAACCGTACAAGCTACTCCCTACTATGGATTTACTCGTGTTAAAACACAGACACCTGTTGTGGATATTGAAAGTGTTAACAACATCTATCTTTACAGTAACAAAGACAAGCGTATTCTTACTAGACTTGACTTATACGATCCTGCTAAAGGTCGTGTACTAGGTACAGCCTTGCAAGATATTGATTTCACAGTCAGTATCGATCCGGCACAGTATAGAGTAATTAATAGCTCATTATTAGGCAAGACTGCTGATGATGATCACTATTGGGGAGCCGAACACGTTGGAGAATACTGGTGGGATATTGATCGTTGTCGTTTTATTGACTACGAGCAAACCGATTTACTGTATCGTGTCACAAACTGGGGAAGGCTGTTCCCGGGCAGTTCGATTGAAGTATACGAGTGGATTGAAAGCAATACACTACCTAGCTTATATGTTGCCAACGGTGGATCGGGCACTCCTTTATATCCTGATGATTCGGCCTACAGTGTAAGCACTTTTGTAGATCCTGACAGCAATGCCCTAAAAACACACTATTACTTTTGGGTAAGAAACCGTGTAGTAAAAGAAATTGTAGGCAAGCGCCATACTACTACCGGTGTAGAGCAGATTATTGCCAATCCCATAGAGCAAAACATACCATTTATGGCAGCTTTGCGTGATAATAGCATTGCTTTGTATAATGTTGGTCCTTATGTAAATGGTACCGACACTGTGTTATATGTTTCTGGTAAGAAGATTATAAATGAAAACATCATACACAGCAGTTTCCAACTCATACAAGAAGGCAACGAGGACAGTAAACTACCAGCTCGAGCTGAAACCAAGATCATTGACAGTATTTGTGGACTAAATGCTCAAGGCAATACCGTACCTGATCAAACTTTACCGTTTAGTCAGCGTCTCGGCTTCGAAACTCGCCCACTACAAACTGTTATAGTTAACAAATTACGTGCTCGTGAAAATGTCATCAAGTATGCTAACTCAGTTATGATACAGCATCCTTTAGCACGTCGTATTATAGATCGTTTCAAAGTCTATTCTGACAACTTCTTTGCTGAACAGTTAGCCGCTCCGGCCGATTACGATGATCGTGTACGCACATTCTCAGGTCTCGGTAATGCAATTCCTGCAAATGGTCGTCGTGTACTTGTGGATCGTGATGAAACCGTAGATGATTACTGGGCAATTTATCGTGTAGAACTAATTGCCAGTGGTCGTAGCACAGCAGAATTTACTCGCACCGAGTTTGCTATAGATTATCCCTATATTGCAGCACATCCTAATGGTGCAAACTACGACATTTATGGGTATCGTCGCGTTCGGCGTCAGAGCTTTAGTGTACGTAAGTTTTGGGATTACGCTGACTGGTACGCTGTTGGGTTTGGTGCTGATTCAGAACCCGATTATATTGTAGACAATTACAAAGACATATACCGTTTAGAACTAGCTGATGGCGATCTAGTACGAGTTAAGAATGTACAAATATTTACCAACAGCGGCCGTAATCAAGTTTTAGGCGACTTTGAATTGTATCAGTACACCGGGACTGAACTAAAACCAAATCTAGTTGGCTTAGGTCGTGGTACACTGCAAATTAGTGATGTATTTTACCGTGAGTATGGCTTTGACAGCGAAGCGTTTGACAGCCGTGGGTTTGACTTTAGTGTAGATCATGAGCTACGTTATATCATGGCAGGTCTAAAAGAAGATCTGTTTGTGGCTGATCTAGAAAACGAATATAACAAGTTAATGTACTTTATAGTTGATTACATTTTAAGTGAACAAAAGTATATTGATTGGTTCTTAAAGACCAGTTTTATCACAGTCAAACACTCAGTTGATGGTCTAGTACAACGTCCTAGCTACATACGTGATCGCCAAGAAAACTATGAGCAATATATTAATGAAGTCAAGCCATACAGGACCAAGATTCGCGAGTATGTGCTAAATTACAAGAATATTGATCTAGCTAGAACAGCAATCACTGACTTTGATCTACCAGCTTACTATGATCGTAACTTGCAGAGATATCGTAGTCCCAATGGTGATTATGTTGCATTAGATAATAGCCTGTACTTGACCAAATCATACCGTGATTGGTACGATAATTATCGTTATCAAGTCAGAAGTGTAGACATTGTCAGTGGTGGTTACGGTTATCATAACAGTGTTCCGGCTGTAGTCACGCTGAGAAATGACACTGAGACTGGTGCCAATGCTGAAGTTCGAGTTGGGGTTGACCTAGCTGGATCTATTAGTTCGGTTAGAATCACTAATACTGGAACAAATTATCGCACAGCACCTAGTATTAACATAGTTGGTAGTGGCGCTACTGCTGCAAGTGATCGTGAAACATATTCATTCCAAGTAGTTGCTCGTGGCTTGTCAGACACAACTTCAATATCTGGTAATATACGTGCTTGGGGTCTGTATTCTACTTCTGGTACTGTTACTAGTTTGTATACAACCGCAGCAAGAAGTTATACCATGCACCGTATACGTCGCAGTGACGGGCAAGTAACGCATTCTGCCAGCTACGATGTGTTTGGTAGCGCACAAGAATCGGCAAGACTTGCCGCAGACTTATACGATACCAGTAGTGACTATATTGTAGTAGTACATACATATGATGAACCAAGAGACAATCGTTTACTAAACGGATTAGATCAAGCCATGTATCGTTGTGGTGCCAGTGAAGAAGTATTTGGTAGTACTACAACCTTTAGATATCGTAGTGCTTACGTTTTAGTTGGCATACCCGGCGGCGGTGAGGGCACTGGTATTGAAAACTTTAGCGGCAACGTTGACAGTTCTACTACAGCCTATTGCTCATTAAACTTCCAGTTATATCGGGGATTCCTTGCACCAGTTTCAGCTAACCCAAGAATTTACACAGTTGGTAGTCCTGTTAGCTTCCCAGTTAATCCTGTGCTAGCTCAAGAGTACACATATGCTAACAAGCAGTGGACTTGGCGCGGAAATGGGTGGATAGTATCACGTAGACCAATTTCTAGCTTGTCTGGCGAAACTGCTATTACTCGTGCAAGACTGGTCCCAAGGTTAGAAAATTACACTGTGAGAAAGATACGCACTGTGATTAGATTTGATCGTGTTAGTTATACTACTCAAGTCGAAGATTGGCAACCAGGCGTTACTTATAGCGCAGATACATATCTACACTACCAAGGTCAAGGTTATCGCACTACAGGCGTAATGTTAGCCAGCAATACCTTTAATTTTGGCTTAGTGATTCCTGTTGGTAGCAACATAAACGATAAAAATCGTAGTTTCTTAGACGGATTCTTTGATAACGCCAATGACCGTATCATGAGTTTTTATGTACCTACCGAAAGTAATTTCCGTATACCTAAAAACATCAGTAAACTAGTTCCTGGTATTTCACCAGCTTCGGGTATTAGTTCTAATGGTGCAGTTGGTGGTGACACTATTTTAATTGGCGATACTTTTGGGTCAAACGTAGGTATTAGTGCTGGTAACATTCAAGTCGATGGTGGGAATTTTGTCAGCAATATTTTTAGCTATGCACCAGAAGAATTGTTACCAGGTCAGACTTTTGATAGTTTAAGTATTAGAGTACTAACATCAACTACACCAAATGTAGGGTTTAGACTGTTTGTAAACATGGCAAATGTCAAAGTTTACACTACATTTACTGCTAGCACAGTGACTACATTAGCACAACCACTAAATGTTGGTGATGCCACAATCACTGTGGCAGATGCATCGGTGTTGTCGAACCCGGATCCAGTTAATATTATTCCTGGCATTGTTATGATTGGTGGTGAGCGTATTACTTACTACACCAAAGTAGGCAATGTACTAGGACAACTGCGCCGCGGTGTAGATGGCACAGGTACACCACTGCAACATCCAGCTGGTACTGCGGTTGAAGATGCTAGTGCAGCTCGTATATCAGCAACACCACAAACTTAAAATAGGGCTTTTTCTTATGATAAATACTGAAAATATTGAAGAATCGCAGGATCAGGAACCAGAAGTTGCAGAACCTGATGAACATGGTGGAATCTTTATTCAAGGTTTTTTACGTATACATGATCCCGAATCGGGAGAAACAATAGTGCAAGGTCGTGCCTGATATGAAAAACGAAATCGCTTTTAAAATTAATGGATTTTTAAAAATCTATGATCCAGTCTCTAAACAAGTCTTTGTAGACAAGAGCAACGCCATTCACTTTGAAAACATTAGCGAAGCATTGGCTTACAGTCTAGCAAATAAAGGCACTAATTTTGTAAGAGAAATGCACTTTGGCAAAGGTGGAACCAGTGTTGATGGTACTGGTGTAGTAAATTATCTCCCTCCTAATGTGAATTCGCAAAGCAGCGATCTTTACAATCCCACATTTTTTAAAACTGTTGACGATACGGATGAAGCTAATACAGACCCAAGACGTAACAATATGACCATACGCCATATACCTGGCACTGTGTATTCAGATGTTTTAGTTACTTGTTTACTTGACTATGGTGAACCAGCCGGTCAATTTGCTTTTGATAATGCCAGTACACTAGATAGTCCTTTTGTATTTGATGAACTAGGATTAAAAGGTTTTAGTGCTGCGGGACCCGGAACTGGCAAGCTACTGACTCACGTAGTATTTCATCCAGTGCAAAAGAGTTTAAATCGCTTGATTCAAATTGACTACACAATTAGAATTCAAAGTCTTACGAATCTTACTGGTCAAAGTTAAAATAAATATAGAATTGGAGTTAAACAGGAATGGCCTATAACATAAACTTAGCTAACGGTAGTTTGTTAGTTACGATTGAAGAAGGGGTAGCTGATAATACTACCACTAGTTTGACTCTACTTGGGAAAAATTATTCTGGTTATGGCGAAAGCATTAATGAAAATTTTGTTAGACTGCTAGAAAACTTTGCCCGAG
>Ga0172373_10005049_pt1 | contig 18277 bp, 18 predicted proteins | sample Lak10m_2_FD_114546 | JGI IMG/M metagenome (GOLD analysis project Ga0172373, IMG submission 114546) | Freshwater microbial communities from Kabuno Bay, South-Kivu, Congo - kab_092012_10m | ecosystem: Environmental > Aquatic > Freshwater > Lake | place: Democratic Republic of the Congo...
CCGAAGCACACGGATGAGCCGAAGCACACGGATGAGCCGAAGCACACGGATGAGCCGAAGCACACGGATGAGCCGAAGCACACGGATGAGCCGAAGCACACGGATGAACCGAAGCACACGGATGAACCGAAGCACACGGATGAACCGAAGCACACGGATGAACCGAAGCACACGGATGAACCCAAGGCCACCGAGTCGCCTAAAGCGGGTCACGATGACTCAGATCATGGCGAGAATAACGGTCATGGCAACGGCGACCAATCCGCGCCGGGTAAATCGGGTAGTCACAATAATGCCGAGAATAGCGAGCATTCTGGCGAAGGTAACTCCGGCAAGGGGGGATCAAACGATAAGGAACATGGTGAATCTGGCTGCGAAGATAAGGCTGATGCCAGCGACAAGTTCAACGAGATCGATGGCACCAACAAGGCCAATGCCTTGCGTGGCACCAGTGACAATGATGTGATGCACGGAGGAGGGGGCGATGACACGCTTTACTCATCGGATGGCAATGACCAGATGTTCGGCGATGCCGGTAACGATTTGTTCCTGCTGGGCGATGTCCATGGTCATGGCCACATTGATGGCGGTTCAGGTAACTGGACGGACGTGATCGAGGTGGATATTGGCGGTGGGCCAGCTGCTGCGGTGGGTGGCCATAGCTGGACGCTGGAGATCGACGACAAGCAAGTGGTCGACGGTCACAAGCACGGTGAAGTGGATACCCATGGCAAGTCTGGTACCATCCATACTGAACACGGCGATATCAACTTCGACAATATCGACAAGATTCAGTGGTAGCCATGATTTGACCTGTTGACGGGGCACCTCGTGAGGGGTGCCCTTATTTTTCTATGTCATTGCCTACAATTTTTGTTTCTATTGCCAGCTACCGCGATCCCGATTGCCAGCATACGGTGGCCGATCTGTTTACGCAGGCTGCGCATCCTGAGCGCATTTTTGTCGGTATTTGCTGGCAGTTTGTGCCGGGCGAGGATGATGATTGTTTTGTCTTGCCACCGCCGTTCCCGGATCAGGTCCGACAGATTGAAGTACACGCATCCGACAGCCTGGGAGCGTGCTGGGCGCGTCATCAGGTGCAGACTTTGTGGCGTGGCGAGAATTATTATCTGCAGATCGATAGCCATATGCGCTTTGTGCCGGGATGGGATGACCTGCTTATCGATATGCTGGCGCGTTGTCCTGGCGCCAAGCCGGTGCTATCGACTTATCCGCTCGCCTTCACGCCGCCGCGCGATTTGGCCAAAGACGAATTGGTGACTATTCATCCCAAGGGGTTCGATGCCCATGGCATCCTGGCACAACGCTCCACGTTGACGCCGCTGGAGCAGGCGCCAGCCGTACCAGCTCCTTCACCGTTCATCGGGGCCGGGTTGCTGTTCGCAGCGGGGAGCATCGTGAGCGAAGTGCCCTATGACCCGCATGTCTATTTCGAAGGTGAAGAAATCAGCCTGGCCGTGCGTCTGTGGACCAGCGGATGGGACATATTCCGCCCCAACGCTGCTGTGGCATACCACGATTATGGTCGTCATCCTGACCGTCCGCGCCACTGGAAGGACAAGGTCGACTGGGCCGACCTCAATGAAAAATCCCGCCGCCGCGTGCGACACCTCCTTGATGCCAGGCGTACTCCGGATGCGGGCGCACTGGCGGAAATCGAGCGCTACGGTCTGGGCAAGGTCAGGACGTTGGCAGAATATGAAGCGTATTCCGGACTGGATTTCAAGGGGCGACTGTACCAGGGCAAGCCGCTACCGCTGGAAGAGCTTGCCGCCGAGCGGCCGGAACAGGCCGAAAAGCGGCGAGCGGTGTTCGCCGGGATCTGGCGTGACAACTTCTGGGGCTGCGCCGAAACCCGCTCGGGCCAGGGCTCCTCCCTGGAAGCCACTGCGATATTGCGCGCCGACCTGCCAGGTCTGCTAGCCTTTCTCGGCGTCCAGAGCCTGGCCGATGCAGGCTGCGGCGACCTCAACTGGATGCAGACGCTGACCAGGGCGCTGCAGTTTTACGTCGGTTACGACATCGTGCCCGAACTCATTCAGGACCTGCAGTTGCGCCTGGCAGACCGGCAGAATTGTTTCTTCAAGGCGCAGGACATTGCGATCGATCCGATGGCTCAATGCGATGCCATTCTGAGCCGCGATTGCCTCACGCACCTGCCGCTGGACGCGGCATTGCTGGCGCTGCGCAATTTTCGCAGCAGCGGTACGCGGTACCTGCTTGCCACTACCCATGCCGTTGGCCGCAACCTGTGGGTGGATGCCGGCGGTTGGTACACGATGGATCTCACTGCCATGCCGTTCAACCTGCCGCCACCGCGTCTCTCCATCCGCGAAGGTGGCAGCAAGACCTTAGGCGTGTGGGCAGTATCCGATCTGCCGGCGTCATGAAAATCCGGGCCGTCATCGATTGGGAGACCGAGGTCATGCCGACCTGGCGTGACTCGGCACAGCATACCGGCCACTTCAACCGCGACGTCTGGGGCCGTCTGCCTGACGGGATGTGCTGGTTCCGCGGCTGTATCGAGCAGCAAGATATTGTACAGCTCTATGTAATCGGCTCGGAAGACTGGCAGGAGGAGTTCGGCAGCTATCAGTTGCCGAAAATCGCCGATGCATGCCTTGAGCCGGGCAATGGTTATCATCAGTCGCGTATCCGTGCCATGCGGCAATCGCTGGACGAAGGTTGGGAGTCCGGGCCGCTTGTCCTCGTGGCAAGCGATGGTGCGGGACCGTTCGTGATGATCGATGGCAACCACCGCGCGGCCGCCTTGCAGATGCAAGGCGAGCTGTCCGGGCGGGAGTGCCTGGTGGGGTTTCATCGCCGGTTGGCGGAAGATTTCGTCTGGTATTGGCGAGCGCTGGGTTTGCGCGCTGGATAAGCCGCTACAACAGTCGCGGCTGGCGTCCGTGGGCAATCGCTTCGATCTGGCCTTCGGCAAAAGTCAGTTCCAGTACTTCCCCTTCGCTGACTTGCTTGCTCGATCGCACGAGGCTGCCGTCCTGTTTTCTGGCCATGCTGTAACCGCGTTCCAGGACGCTTTGCGGGTTGAGGTGCTGCAGGCTTTGCGCCAAGGTGTGCAGGCGAGTCTGCCGCAAGACTAGCTGCTGCATAACTGCACGTTGCAGACGCAAGGGCATGGGGGCAAAACGGGATAGGGCGTTGTCCAGCATACGCTGGAGCGCGGCATGCAATCGCGCCTGCAGGTGCGTGAGTTCTTCGCCGCGCTGGCGGATTCTTTCGCCGGGATGGATCAGGCGCCGTGCCAGGTAATCCAGTTGCTGCATGCGGTTCGACAGCGTGTAATCGATCTGCCGGGCCAGACGCGACTGCAGCTGGGCCAGCTGCTGTCGCTGGATTTGCCTGTCGGGGCTGACCAGTTCGGCGGCGGCGGTCGGTGTCGGTGCCCGTACGTCGGCGACAAAGTCGGTGATGGTGAAATCGGTTTCATGGCCGACGCCGCTGACTACCGGCATCTGGCAGCCGGCAATAGCGCGGGCGACGATTTCTTCGTTGAAGCTCCACAAATCCTCCATGCTGCCGCCTCCGCGGCAGACGATCAGCACGTCGCATTCTGCCCGTTTAGCTGCCTGCCCAATGGCTGCGGCAATCAGCACGGCGGCACCTTTACCCTGTACCGGCGCGGGGTAGAGAATGACGGGTATCGACGGCATGCGGCGCTTGAGCGTGGTCAGGACGTCTCTCAAAGCGGCCGCGTCAGGCGAGGTGACGACGCCGATTTGTCTGGGGTGGGACGGTAGCGCGCGCTTTTTTGCGGGGTCGAACAGGCCCTCAGCCTGCAGTTTGGCCTTGAGCTTCTCGAAAGCTTCGAACAGCGATCCCGTTCCGGCCTGGCGCAAGCTTTCGATGGTCAGCTGGAATTCGCCGCGTGCCTCGTACAGCGAGACCAGCGCGCGCGCCTCGACGTGGTCGCCTTCCCTTGGCTGCCAGTCCAGATAGGCATTGCGATTGCGGAACATGACGCAGCGCACCTGTGCGGTTTTGTCCTTGAGCGAAAAATACCAGTGGCCGGATGCCGCGCGTGTCAGGTTGGAGATTTCGCCGCCCACCCACAGCAACGGCACGCTGGTTTCCAGCAGCTCGCGCACCGAACGGTTGAGCTCAGTGACGGAAAGGACGGCGGGCAAAGGGGAGGAAAACTGGTCGCGCATGATGGTGTTGTCAGGATTTGCGGGCGATTGTAATTGAAAATTGTCCTGCAGGCGCCTAGAGTACTTTATATCGTCGATAATAAGCCTTATGACATTGCTCAAATCCCTGCTCCGGCCGCTCGGTTTTTCGCGCAGTCTTTTGCTGTCGGGTGTACTGGTTGCTGCGCTGGTTGTGACCTTTGCCGCCTATGTCTGGTCGGAAAATCTGATTGACCGTGCCCACGAGCAGCGGTTTGCCTCTTATTTGCTGGCGGACGAGCTGCGTCAGTCATCCGACGACCTGACCCGTATGGTTCGCAGTTATGTGGCGACCGGCAATCCGGTCTATGTGCAGTATTTCAACGATATTCTCGATATACGCAACGGCAAGATGCCGCGCCCGCAGTACTACCACAGGATTTACTGGGATTTCGTTACCAGCAGGATGCTGCCGCCGCCCGCGACCGGCGGTCAGAGCATTGCGTTGACGGACCTGATGAAGGCGGCAGGCTTCACCGCAGAGGAATTCCGCAAGCTTGCGGAGTCGCATGCCAATTCGGACAAGCTCACCGCAATCGAGTTCGAGGCGATGCGGCTGGTCCGCACGGCTGACCAGCATGATGAAGCCAGCCGGGCCAAGGCGCGCGATCTGGTGTTTGGCGAGAATTATCGCGAGGCCAAGGTTAACATCATGAGGCCGCTGAACGACTTCCTGGTGCTGATGGAGCACCGAACCGAGGCACAGGTGCGCCACCTTGAAACCGTTTCGGCCAGAATTCGCAATGTGTTCATTGCCCTTGGCGTGTCGCTGTTGCTGATGCTTTGGCACACCTACCGGCAAATGCGCAGCATACTAGGCGGCCCGCTCGACGAGGTCAACCGGCAGGTGGATAAGCTCGGGCACGGCGACTTTTCCTCGGATCTGCTGCCGGTGCCGGTGCGGATTGACAGCGTGCTGGGCTGGATAGCCGAGGCGCGCCACAAGCTGAAAGCGGCAGACGACGAGCGCAAGCACAATGAGGAAACCCAGCGCGTGGCGGCCAGGGTGTTCGATACGGCCTCGGAAGGCATCATGTTTACTGATGCCAACGCCCGGATTCAGGACGTGAACGACGCTTTTCTTGTCATGTCCGGATATACGCGCGAGGAGGTAATCGGCAAGTCGCCACGGCTACTGCATTCCGAGCATCACAATGCCGATTTTTATGAGGCGATGTGGCGGAGCATCAAGCGGGACGGGCACTGGCGCGGCGAAATCTGGAACCGCAAAAAAAACGGTGAGCTCTATGCCGGCATACTGAGTATTTCGCGCGTGCTGGACGACAGGCAGCAGCCTGTGCGCTACATTTCGCTGTTCACCGACATCACGCCGCTCAAGCAGCATCAGCAGGACATCGAGCGCCTAGCCTACCATGATGCGCTGACCCAGTTGCCGAATCGGGCGCTGCTGGCCGACCGCATGCATCAGGGCCTGGCACGTGCCAAACGGTTTGACGAATCGACGGCCATCGTCTGCCTGGATTTGGATGGCTTCAAGGTGGTCAACGATGCTTATGGTCATGATGCGGGAGACAGGCTGCTGATCGAGACCGCGCAGCGCCTCGTTGCCTGCGTGCGGACGGGCGATACGGTGTCGCGCCTGGGCGGGGATGAGTTCGTGCTCCTGCTGTGCGGGCTGTCTTCGCCCGATGCCTGCGATGTTACCCTGAGGCGGGTGCTGAGCGAACTGGCGATCCCGTTCAACCTGGGGGAGGGCAGGCAGGGCAATATTTCCGCCAGCATCGGCTATACGCTCTACCCTGAGGACGATGCCGATGCCGACACGCTGCTGCGGCATGCCGACCATGCGATGTATGCCGCCAAGCAGTCCGGCAAGAATCGCTACCATCAGTTCGACCTCAAACAGGATAACCGGACCAAGGCCAACTGGGGGGCTCTGGCCCGCATCCAGAATGCACTCGACAAGGGCGAACTGCAGCTCTACATCCAGCCTAAAATCTATCTGGATTCGGGCGAGGTGGCAGGCGCCGAAGCGCTGATCCGCTGGATACACCCGATTCGCGGAGTGGTGCCGCCGGCGGAGTTTCTGCCGCTGATCGAGAACCAGGAGCTGGCGATTTCCGTCGGCGCCTGGGTGATCGAGGAAGGCTTGCGCCTGCTGGACCGCTGGACCGCTGGACGGGGCTGGGGTTGAACCTGCCGTTGAGCGTCAACGTCAGTGCACGCCAGTTGCGCGAGAAATACTTTTCGCAGCGGCTGGCAGCGATGCTGAGAAAATTTCCGCAGGTGCTGCCGCAGCGGCTTGAGATCGAAATCGTCGAATCCGCAGCGCTGGACGACATGCAGAAAGTCAGTATGCTGATAGCCGAATGCCGGGCGCTGGGGGTGCATTTTTCGCTGGACGATTTCGGAACCGGCTATTCATCGCTGTCCTACCTCAAGCGCCTGTCGGTCGATACCCTGAAAATCGACCAGACCTTTGTACGCGACATGCTGGCGGACGAAAACGATCTGGCCATTGTCTGTGGCGTGATCGGTCTCGCCAAGGCCTTTCGCAACCATACCGTGGCGGAAGGCGTCGAGACCTGGCAGCAAGCCGCGCGCCTGAAGTCGCTGGGTTGCGAAATCGCCCAGGGCTACGCGATTGCCCGCCCGATGCCGGCCGAGGAGTTCCCGGGCTGGGTGCGCGATTTCCGCATGCCGCAAATCCAGGAGTAGCCCCATGAAAGCGCGATACGAACCCATCGTCTGGAATGAATCGCTGATGACCGGCGTGGCCAGCATAGACGAGCAGCACCAGATTCTGGTCAGCATGCTCAACGAGGCCAATTACCGGCTCAGCGAAAGCAGCAGCCGCGAGGTGCTCGAAGAAATCGTGCACGACCTCATGAGTTATGCGCTATACCATTTCGACAATGAGGAAGAAATGATGGTGGAAAAAGCCTATACGCCCGAAGAAAAAGAAGCCCATTTTCGCGAGCATCGCAACTTTTCCGCCATGGTGGCCGGACTGCAGCAGGATTTGAAGCAAGGCAAGCTGATCCCGCGAGAGGAACTGCTGGCATTTCTCAACGGCTGGCTGATCGATCATATCCTCAATACCGACATGCGCTTCGCCCGGTTCCTCGATCAGGCCGGTGCCTGAACTCAGAAGCTGTCTTGGAAATTCGCGAGGAGAGAGCTGGATGCAAGGCGCACGGAGCTGAGACAACCGGAATGTACAGGGTGTATATGAGGATTTCGACAACGAAGTGGCGGCCGTAATCAACACCGCGCAACGCCGCAGACACTCTCCGCAGCAATTTTTAAGGCTGCTTCTCAGGACGGCGTGATGATTTGCTCCAGCTCGAACCGGTTTTCCAGCAAGCTGCCGTCCTTCTGCACCACGGGAAAAGTGAATGCTTTCTTCTGGCGGAGTTCATCGAACCTGATCTCGATGCGGAAGGAGGCGCCCTTGGGCAAATCGCGGCTGAACATGACCAATCCGTCGCCAGCCTGACTGAGCCGGAAAACGGTCTTGGCCGGCTGCCCGGAAACCAGGGTTTCGGCAACTACCAGCGGCATGATGCTGGTCACCTCCAGGCGTTTACCGTCTTTTTTCAGACGGACTACCACGACACGGCTGAAGTCCAGGGTGGCCTGCTCCATGGCGGCCTGTTCCACCGCATGCGGGTCGTTTTTCACGGCAGCGGCGGGTTGCGTCCCGGATGTGCCGGATGGGTTGCCGCAACCGGTCATCGGCCCGACGGTCGTTAGCAGCAGGGCGAGTCCCCATACTGTCGGCGAAAAGTTCATTTCGATTCTCCGCCCAGCAAGCCGATCAATGCCTGGTTGTCCCGTTTCCTGGCCTGCTCCAGCGCACTCAGCCCCCCTCCCGGCCGCCGGTTCGGATCGGCACCGTACTTCAGCAGCAGTCTGACCATGTCCTCATCGCCGGCTTCCACTGCCATTGCCAGCGCGTTGAATCCGGCGGCTTCCAGCCCCGGGTCGGCACCTTTTTCCAGCAGTTTTTCAGCCACGTCGTGCTGCTTGTTGAACACCGCACTCATGAGCGCCGTCATGCCGTTGGCCTGACGCGCATTCGGGTCTATCCCCGATTCGACGATGAGTTTTGCCGCCTCTGCCCCATCAGAGGTCTTGGTCTTGGCCAGCAGGGTTTCCGCTGTTGCCGGAATTTGCATTTCAGCGAGTTTCTCCCGAGCCTGTTCCGGGGTCTTGCTGCAGGATGCCAGCAACAATAACGAGAGCGCAGCAAATTTTGATGCCGGATTCATATTCATACTCAATAGCCTATTCAACCTCAAAACTTCATTTGAACCGCCTGGACGCCAAGAGCGCCAAGCAGTTTCAATCATGTTACGGCCAATGTTACTGTCACATGCCATAGTGAATTTGCATCGTGCCGGAGCGCCTGGATTCTTCTTGGCGTACTTGGCGTCTTGGCGGTTTGAACTGCCTTTTGCAATTTCAACGGTTCATTCTATCAATCATGCCCGGCTTCGGCACGTCTTGCCCCTGCCGCTTGTCGGTCTTTTCGCTGGAAGGTGCGATGTTGTCGGGAACGGTATTTACCCCTGCGGGCGTCTTGACGGCCGGAGCCAGTGCCACGATGGCATAACGGTCGCGCTTGACGCTGAAACTCTGGAAAGGGGTGTAGGCGAATACGATAGGCGGCAACGCTTCGTTGCGCACCGAGAAATTGTGTACTTCCACCAGCGGCAGACCGAACAAGCTCTGATCGTCCGCTTCGATCAACAGGCGATCATTTTCCAGTTTTGGTGGCCGTGCATTGGCCAAGCCGCCATGCGACAGGCGCAGGGAATCATTCAGCAACTGCAAGGCTGCCAGTTGGTGCGACTGTTCCTTTTCGGCTCGCTGCATCAGCGTATGCACATGTTTCAGCACCACCGTGGCTGCAATGGTAGCGATCACCAGGGCGACCAGGGTTTCGATCAAGGTAAAGCCTGGCTTGGCGCTGGTCCGTGAATGGTTCATCCTCAAAACCTCGTTTGAACCGCCAGGACGCCAAGCAATTCCAATAAGTCGCGACCACTGTGGCGATCAGCCATCAGACGCATGGCCATCGCTCCGAAGTGCTTTGTTTTTCCTGGTGTACTTGGCGTCTTGGCGGCTGGAACTGCTTTTTTCAGGTTCATCGTTGCAGTATCTCAGTGGCGCGCGATCGAGCGCGCGGTTCCGCCGCCATATAGTTCGAAAATGCCTCGATCCGTGGCGTTGCAGATGCCGTCGCCGTTGGCATCCGCATCTGCCGTGCATGGCAGGTCGAGCTGCTGCGACAGGCGCTGCGCCTGTGGATTGGCAACTTCGGTGGGAGGCAGTTCTGCCGTTTTGGCGCCCACGTGCAATGGCAGTAAGGTTTTCTCGGGCAGCGTGTAGCCTTTGAAAACCAGCGATGCCGGTTGCGCATTTCTGAGTAGCTGGTAGCGGTGGTTGCCTTGCATCAGTTCCAGGACAATCGGCGTGCCGTTGAAGGAGGAGGTGCGGCCGATCGCCAGTGCATAATCTCCCGCGGGGGAAACCGTGCCGCTGTCGATCAGGCGGCCGTCGACCGCGTTGAACGACAGAACCCGGTCTTCTGCTTTCGGGACGGTCGTGTCCGGCCCGGTGCCCGCCGCAATGTGACCGGTCAGCAGCATGGTGGCCGGCACATCCGGTGCCGCCAGCGCAGCAGCAGGGGTCGCCAGCGATGCCAGCATCGGGAGACAGCAGCTTGCAAAAAACAGGTTCTTTTTCATCGACTATTTCAGGCGTAATTTAATGATGAGCCATCACGGTTACCACCAGGCGGTAACCCGTTTCGATTTCACGTCGTAATCTGCGCTGAGGGTATTGTTGGCAGAGTGGATGCGAATGCGCAAGCTATCCCCATCGGTTCTCCATGACACGGCGCGATCGAACGCAGCAGTGTCCTCGCTCAGCAGAATGTCGCTGACGCTGGCATGCTTGTCGTCCAGTTTGCCATATTCCTTGAGGATTGCCCGTACTGTCGCTTCCCGCAGACCGGTCAGGGCAATAAACACTTCCGGGCCTGCAAACTCCGGTGAAACCCCGGTCTGCTCAGGTTTGCCGAGCATGAGCCCCTCGCGCAACGCACGCACGCGCTCCGGCGTCATTCCCCGCACGTAATTCAGCTCCTGCCAGTTGCGGATTGCAGCATTTCTCGGCGCATAGGGTGGCTGCATGCCGTAATAGTAGTCACTTTCGGCACCCAGGCCCTCCGTCCTGAATTCGTCGTTGTCGCGCCAGTCGATCAGCGCCGCAGCAAGTTCGCGGGCGTCATTCTGCGGAATGTTGATCAAGATCAGGTAGCGCCATAATGGTTCGAATCCGATCGAGTTGAGGTTGGGCAGCGCATTGCCCGGCAGCACGCTGACCAGGTATTCTTTCCCGCCTATGTTCAGCTGGTAGGGTTCCTTGCGCGGGGCGAACAGTATTCCTTTCCCCTCATGCGTAATTTCTGTCGCGGCATCCTCCTCGGTGGTGCCGGCAGAGCCTTGCCGGGGCTTGCTTTCCTCCAGCTTGAAGTTGAGTTGCTCCAGTACGGATTTCAGCCAGGACAGCTGGACTTCCATATCCGACGGGGATCGCGGCCGTGCCGCCAGGATGCGCTTGAACTGGAGGAATCGGGGATCGGCAGTCAAGTCCTGACGAGCTGCTCCGGCCAATACGAAATCCAGCAGCAACTGCGCTTCGCGGCGTTCGATGGCTTGAGCGATCTGCTTTTCCATGAACATCGGCGCCGGCGATTGCATGCGGCCGAGTTCAAACAGGATGAGCGCCATGGCGGCCAGCAGGGCAACTACATACATCAGGATAAAACCCTTGTGGCTGGCCATCAACGTGTCCCGGGCAGCGTTTCCAGCATGGCGGCATCGATCTCCGACTGTGCCGGCAAGGCGTTGATCTTCTGTGCGGCAGCGGCGTATTTGAGCGCGCAACGCCGCAAGCGGCCTGGCTGCAGCACGAATTCAGCGACTGCCAGCACCCGGCTGGCTACCGGTTGCCCGTCTCTGAGCGCAGGCAGATAGGTGACGCTGCTGTGGGCATCGATCACGGATCGGTCGAAAATGCCCGGCACATCGGCATGCAGTACGCTGACCGATGTCACTTCCCCGCTGGCCGAAACCTGGATGGCAGCCAGCACGCAACATTCGAGCCCTTGCCTCAACGCCTCGTCGGGATAGGTGGGGGTGCCGGCATCCTGCAGCGCTACCGCGCTACTATCCTTTTGCACCGGCTGGTTAAGCGCTGCGGCCGCGGGCTCCGGACTGGCGGCAATGGTTTTTTCATCCACGGCCGGCAGGGTTTCGGCCGATTTTGCCGAGAGCACTTTGCTGATTTTTGCCGGTGCCTGTGTCGGATCCGGCTGCGGTTCGGCATGCGCCTTTTGTCCTGACGCGGGCTGCCTATCGGTCTGGCCAAGCGTGACCGGAGCCGGCCGGATCGATACTTGCAGGATGGTCTGCAGCGCTGTTGCCGGAGAGGGAAAATCCAACCAGCCCGCAATCACAGGCAGCAAATGCAGCAGCAATGAAATCGGCAGCGCGATCCGCAGGGGGCGGTGTTCCGGGGCGGTGATTACGGCCAACAGTTTCTTATTCCAGCTTGCAATCAATGGAAGACAAGGCGGAGGGCCGTAGACCCTACGAGTAGTACGGCAAGGGCCGGCAACGCAGCATTCCTTCGCTTGCAAGCCGGAATCAGACATCGGTGCCCCGTGTCTCGAACAGCAGGCTGTAATGCCGGTCGGCCTTGGTGAACGACAGCCTGACCAGCCTGGGTGGCGTTTCCTGGTGCCATTCGCTGAGCCAGCTATCCGGCCGCAAATCTGCGGCTTCCTGCGGCAGGTACTCGAAGACCAGCCGATCCAGGCCGGTCAGGGTTTTCCAGGCCGGGGAGGCGAGAACCTCGGATTCCAGCCGGGCAGAGTCCAGGGGGGCGCCGGCGCGTTCCCACCATGGCGGCAGGGGTCGTTCACGGTAATACAATGTCCGCTGGGCACTGTCATAACGATAACTCAGCAGCACCGGCTTGCCGTCGAGTCCGGCAGCCTTGCTCTGCCAGCTGGCCATGAGCAGCTCCGATTCCTTGCCTGCCAGCGCTTTCAATGGCGACTTTGCCGCCACCATCAGGTGCAGTGCCTGCTCACGCAACTGGCGTTGCAACAGCCATTCCTGCTGACCCGAGCGCAATGAAACGGCAGAAATGCCGACAGACCGGTAGAGGGCTCCCATCAGACCGACCAGCCCGACGCAGATGACCAGGACGACCAGGGTCTCGATCAGGGTGAAGCCGCTACAGCGCTGCCGATGCGCCCCGTGGTTAAGCGCTTTTCCCAGGTTCATGCGGGCGCTAACGCACATCGGACAGATTGAGCACTGCCATCAATATCGAAATCACCATGAAACCGACCACGCCGCCCATGGTAATGATGATCAGCGGATCGAGAATGGCGACCAGCGACTTCAGCCGGCTGCGGAAATCCGCCTGCAGCATGTCGGCGACGCGCCCCAGACTCTGCCCCATGTTGCCGGTTTCGTTGCCCAGCTTCACATAACGGTGGAACTGCGCAGGCATCGCCGGAATGCGATTGATCGCCTGCGGAATCGGCTCGCCCTTGCGTAAAGCGCGTATGCATTCCTCGATGCCTTCGCGCTGAATACGATTGGTCAGCATCGGGCCTGCGATTTCTACCGACTGCACCAGGGGCAAGCCGCCGGACAGCATGATGGACAGCGCCCTGGCCAGCTTGTAGGCGGCGAATTTCGACTGCAGTTCGCCCAGCAGCGGTATTGCCAGTTTCAACCGGCTCCATAACAGTTGGCTGGCATCGTGGCGTTTCACCAGCGTGGTTACGATGGCCAGCGTCAGCGCCAGCGACAAGCCAGCCAGCCAGCCGTAAGAGATCACGAAGTCGCTGAAGGCGAACAGGATGCGCGTGCCCAAGGGTAGCGTTGGCGCGGAGTCTTCGGCGAAAATATCCTTGAATACCGGCACTACGAACAGCGCCAGGCCGATGATGGACAGCAGGCTGACGATTGCCAGAATGGCCGGATAGGTGAGCGCTGCCAGCAGGTCGTTGCGGGTCTGTCTCACGTCCTGGTAATGGCCTTCCAGAATGCCGAGGACTTTCGGCAATTCTCCGCTGGCCTCGCCCACACGCACTAGCGACAGCATGAGGCTGTCGAACTGCCCGGCCTGTTCCAGCGCTTCCGAGAACGAGCCGCCGCGCTTGATGACAACGCGCAGGCGCTCGGCCAGGCTGCCCACCTGTGCGTTGCGGCTGTCTTCGCCGACGATCTGCAGTGCCCGTTCGAGCGGCAGCCCGCTGTTGAGCAGGGGAGATAGTTCGCTGACAAAGGCGAATACGGTGGCGAACGGGATCGCGCGCACTTTTCTGGGGCTGGCTTCCAGCAAGGCCAGTTGCTGCCGGTGCAGACTGGCCGTCAGCGCTTCCAGGCTCGTGGCCTGCTCGCTGCCGCTCACCTCGAAGCCGTTGCGGCCGATGGCTTTGTAATCAAATTCCGGCATCAGGAACCTGGGAGCAAATCATGGACAAGCCTCAGCCGGCAACCCGCAGCACTTCTTCCATGGTGGTCAGGCCGGCGCGCACTCTAGCGACACCGTCATCCAGCATCGGTTTGAAGTTGCTTTTGTGTGCAGCGTCGGCAATGGCATCGCTGGACGGGTCGAGCAAAATCTGCCGGCGCATTTCCGGCGACATTTCCAGCATTTCGGCAATCGCCATGCGTCCGCGATAGCCGGTCCTGCCGCATTTCGGGCAGCCTGCGGCGCGGTAAACAGTTTCATCCGGATGCAACTGGAAGCGCTCGGCAATAGCGGCATCCGGGGCTTCCGGCACCTTGCATGCATCGCACAGCCGGCGTACCAGCCGCTGCGCGCTGACAGCCACCAGGCTGGAGGCCAGCAGGTAGTCAGCGACGCCCATGTCGAGAAATCTGCCGACGGCACCAGTGGCGCTGCTGGTGTGGATGGTCGATAGCACCAGGTGACCGGTCAGCGCCGACTGGACGGCAATCTCGGCAGTTTCGCGGTCACGGATTTCGCCGATGAAAATCACGTCCGGGTCGTGCCGCAGGATGGAGCGCAGCACCGTGGCAAAGCCAAGTCCCGCCGCCTCGTTCACCTGGATCTGGCTGATGCCGGCCAGCTCGTATTCGACCGGGTCTTCGACCGTGATGATCTTGCGGGTGCCGTCGATGATCTCCTTGAGGCCGGAATAGAGGGTGGTGGATTTTCCCGACCCGGTCGGGCCGGTCACCAGGATCAGCCCGCTGCTGCGTGCCAGGTTGGCCCGGTACAGCTCTATGATGGCCGGATCCAGCCCGGTCGCCGCCAGCGACAGCGATTGCTGCTTCTGGTCCAGCAGGCGCAGAACGACGTCCTCGCCATGCGGAGTCGGTAGCGTGCTGACGCGGATATCCACATTCCTGCCGCCGTTGCGCATGCGTATTCTGCCGTCCTGCGGCAATCTGCGTTCCGCGATGTCCATGCTGGCCAGTATCTTGATGCGTGAGATCACCGCCGGGTAATCTTCGACCGAAGGCGCGGCGCGGGCGTGCAGTACGCCGTCGATGCGGTAGCGCAATTCCACCCGCCCCTTGGCCGGTTCCAGATGGATGTCGGATGCCCCCATGTCGATGCCTGCCGAGATCAGGTCGTTGACCTGGCGGATGATGGGCGCTTCCAGCGCGAGATCCTTCAGGTGCCCCACATCTTCCAGGCTCATGCCCATCCCGCCATCGTCAGGCACGGATTCCCCGGCGGCCAGGCGCGAGAGCGCCAGCGATAGCCGTTGCGGCGGCGCCAGTGCGACCGTGGCCTCCGGGTGCAGTCGCCCGAGCATGTCGATCAGGCCGTCGTCCTCGGGGTCGTCGATGACCAGCCAGACGTCGCTTCCGCGCTGCAACGGCAGAATGCGGTTGTAATCCAGGAATCCTTGCGGAAACATCGCGGCGGACACCGGCTCGCCCTCGCCGTCCCACACCGGCAAATGCAGCGCATCGGCAAACGTCTGGCAGAGCGTTTCCTGCGATACCAGACCCATGTCGACCACCAGGCGCGACAGGCGCTGCGGGGTGGTCTTGCGGATTTCCTCCAGGCGTGCGAGCGCCGCCGGTTCCACAACGCCGTGCTCGATCAGCAGCCGTCCGGTGTCGGTGATGCTCATGTCAAGGCCGCCGCGCGTATGGCTAATCCCAGTTGCCAAGGTCTGCATCGTCCCCGCTACCGCCGGCCTTGCCGTCCCCGCCCAGCGAGTAGAGATCGAACCCCATGCCATGCTTGCTGGGAATCTCGTAGACGAAAGGACGACGCCACTCGTCAGCCGGAACCTTGTTTTTTTTCAGGTAAGGGCCGCGCCAGTTGGGGATAGGCGCGGTGGTGGGGTTGGTCACCAGCGCTTCCAGCCCTTCCTGCTGGGACGGGTAGCGTCCGACATCGAGATGAAAAGTTTCTACCGAGTTGGACAGCGTCTCGATCTGTATCTTGGTCGCCTTCACCTTGGAGCCGCTCAGCGCCCCCATGACCCGCGGGCCGACCAGTGCTGCCAGCATCGCGATGATGACCATCACGATCATGATTTCGATCAGGGTAAAGCCTTTGCCCCGTATTTTTCTGTGCCCTGAATGACACCCATGCATGCTGAATCCCTCCGGAATAGTCTCAAGAATCCTGTTCGAAGCGCCGATTATGCCCACGTTTGCGCTTGATCGCACGAATATGCACTCGCACCGTATGGATGCTCAGGCCCAGATCGTCAGCGATTTGCTTGTCCATCTTGCCACTGCGCAGCAGTATGAATACCTCGCGCTCCTTGGGCGTGAGCAGGGTGTGGCGCGGGAAGAAATCGTGCGCATCGACCAGTTTGCGGTTACGTTCATCCCATACCCAGCCTGAGTGCGGAGCATGCTGTTGCTGCCTGGTCTGGCGCAGTGCTTCGACCACATCCTCCGGTTCCACATTTTTCGGGATATAGGCGAACGCGCCGAGGGCAAAGCCTTGCAGTATCCATTCCTGTTCGATCACGCCCGAGATCAGAACCACTTTCTCCGGCAGTTGCCCGGGGGCCAGCGTTAACAGCGACAGGCCGCTTTCCTGCCCCAGGTTGATGTCCAGCAGTACCAGATCGTAGCTGTCCGGAGCGCAAATTTTTTCTGTTGCGTCCTTCAGGTTTTTGGCGGTAACCACCTCGTAACCGTGCATTTTCAGCATGTCGGCAAACCCGGACAGCACGAGCGGGTGGTCGTCCACGAACAGTACCCGGCAGACCGGGTTATTAGAAATATCTCCGCTATTGGTCATGTTTTTCCTGAAATGCGATGACTCTGATGTCTACAGTATCGCCGAAACGCCGGCTTAATCCTTCCATATCCATGTCCTCATCGAGCAAGACCAGATCCCACTGCGAGTCCGGCTCTTCCAGCAGCGCGATGACCTCCTCGATGGCATAGGCCTCGGCCACGCTGCAATCCTGCTGCGTTTCCAGCTGGCTGATCGCCGGCGCGATGCGCCCGGCAAAATGCGATGCCACAATCACGTTTCTGCCGGTGACGCCCTGTAGCGGCAATGGGCAATGGCTTTCCGGCAGCCAGACGGCAGCGATAATTCCCCGGCCCGACGGGTTGCGCTGCAGTTCCAGGGCACCGCCGTGGGCATCCACCATCAGATAGCTGATGGCCAGCCCCAGGCCGCCCTTGCCCTTGCCCCTGGTGGAAAATCCGGGCTCGAACGCCATCCCCAGTTCGGCATCGCTCATGCCGCGTCCATTGTCCGCGATCAGCACTTCGACGCCGGTGCCCTTGCTGCGCACGGATATGTCGATAACCCCATTCGGCGCGCACGCCCGTACGGCATTGCGGATCAGGTTGGTAAAGACCCGGGTCATCTGGCTTGCATCGGCATAGACATAGCGCTTGTCCTCATCCGACCGCAGGTTGATCGATACGCCATCCTCGTTTGCCGACGCCCTGCAGATTTCCAGCGAATGCGCCAGCAGGTCGGCGACTCTTTCCGGACGCAGGCTGGGCATGCCGAACTGGCTTCCCGCACCGAGCTGCTTCAGCAGCTCACGCGCATGGTCGAGGGCATAGGAAACCGCCTTCAGCGCTTCCGCAGAGTCACGGTCTCCAGGTTTTCTCTCCAGCCGTCGCAGTTGCGCCTGAGCCCCGATCAGCAGATTGGAAAAATCGTGGGTCAGCACTTTCCCTGCCTCGTTGAGGTCGCGGATGCGGCTGGTCGCCAGCTTTCTCGACTCTTCGCGCACCGCCTCGGTTTCATCCATGACCAGAATATAATAGCCGGTCACCTCTTGTGCCGAATCGCTCTCCATCAGCGGCGTCATGTTGAAGTCCAGCCACCGGGCGCCGCTGCCGGAGTCCTCCGTCTTCCAGCGCCGTCCCATGATGCCGGAAGTCATTTCCTTAAAGGAGAAATGCTTGCCAAGCAGCCGTCCCATGACCGTGGCCAGCTGGCAGCCCGGCAAGCTGTTTTCCTGAAGCAATCTGGCCGCGGGCCCGTTATTGCGGCGTATCAGGCCGGACGCATCGGTAATCACGATGCCGTAGGGCGCATGCAGCATGTGATATTCCATGAGCTGGTTGCTGGTTTTCTGCGCGCGGTTGAGCAACTGGACTTCCGAAAGCACCCAGTCGCGGTTGGTGATGTCCTCGCGACTCTCCCCCTCGGCGGTCTGCGCCGGCCGCCAGAAAGTCAGCAAGGCACGCAAGCTTCTCTGCGGCAGAACCAGGCCGCTGCTGGATGCCAGTTTTCCATAAACAGTCGCGCCAGCTACCACCGGCAGGGCCGCGAGCAGAAAGGGGCCAAGCTCGTTCAGCACATTTTGTGTCCCCATCACGGCGCCGTAATTGATCAGCGAATACAGCCACAGCCAGCAAGCGATGCTGAGCAGCAGCGACACCGGCAGGCTGGGCAGCAGGCGCCACTTGCGGACTGTCGTGTAACTCATAGAGGTAAGCCCCCGGCTATGCCGGGGGACTCACCAAGGTTTGACCTTTACGACGGTCTGCGTGAATTTCTGATCTCTGCCAAGAGAAAGGGAACTC
>Ga0172373_10005050_pt1 | contig 18268 bp, 15 predicted proteins | sample Lak10m_2_FD_114546 | JGI IMG/M metagenome (GOLD analysis project Ga0172373, IMG submission 114546) | Freshwater microbial communities from Kabuno Bay, South-Kivu, Congo - kab_092012_10m | ecosystem: Environmental > Aquatic > Freshwater > Lake | place: Democratic Republic of the Congo...
AACCAGTTCGCGACATAGATGTGCTTCTCCCTGCGCCGAAGAAGCGTGGCGACAAACACGGCAAGATAGGCAACCCAGACAATGGTGAGCCATAAATCGGCGTACCATTCCGGCTCGGCATATTCCTTCGACTGCGAGACACCCATCAGATAGCCGGTTCCGGCGATCACGATGAAGAGCTGGTAGCCCCAGAACACGAACCACGGCCACATTCCACCGGCGAGGCGGGTTCGGCAGGTCCGCTGCACCACGTAGAATGAGGTCGCGATCAGAGCATTGCCGCCGAAGGCAAAAATCACTGCGGACGTGTGCAGCGGACGCAAGCGCCCAAAGTTCGTCCAACCCCAGTCAGGAAAGTAGAAGAGATTTGGAAAGGTTAGCTGCAGCGCGATGATCAGGCCGACCAGAAAACCGGCGACCCCCCAGAACATGGTTGCGACGATCCCCGCCTTGACCACGCCCTCCTCGTAATAGGTCTTGTCGAAGCCCTTTTGTTCACCCTCCTCATGCCAGATCAGCAGGCCGGCCAGCGATGCAAGCGCGGCAATGGCAAAGATCCAGGCGTGAACGGCGAACTGCGCGTCGACGGCGTTGGCCGCTCCAGCGACGGAAGCGACCAGCACACCGGTCATCGCCAGGGCGACGGTGATTGTGCTGGGATCGGCGCCCTGCGCTCTCGCCATACTGGCCATGAACTTGTCCCTCGCATTACACAGCGGAGCGGGTCGCTCTCGTTCGCGTCAGGACGTTTGTGGGAACCGGCCGGAAAGGCCTTTGATCCAGCGCAAATGGCCAATGCGTCGCACGGGCTAGACCCACCCTATGGCCACATTGCTCGGGGCGATGCGGCCACAACTGGGGTGGAGGCGCCTGTGATGCCAGCAGCACTCGTCCTGTCCGGCTTGTTCGCTTGGCTCGCAGGCGCTCTTCTTATGTCGGCTCAGCCGACAATCCCGGCAGAATTGGCAAACGCATGGTGCGGACCTGTGCTGCATGCTGGCACGCTCCTGTCGGGCACGCAGCACTGTGCCGGCTGCGCTGCCATGCTTGCCGGGCTGGCAGCAGCGATCGGGGGAGTGATCCTCCTGACCAGACCACCCGGGAAGCAAGTGGTGAGATGATGCACCGGCCAACAGCAACGCGCTCAACCGAGCATCGATGGGAGTATGTTCCCGCCTTCGCCCGGGAACAGCTTCCGCGCTACACAAGTTATCCGCCTGCCAATCGCTTCAATGCTGGTGTAAACGGTGACCTGGCTCGCGATGCGCTCTCGGAGCTTCCGCGAAATGCGACCCTGTCGCTTTATGTGCATATCCCGTACTGCAAGAAGCTATGCTGGTACTGTGGCTGCCACACCAGTGTTCCAACGGCGGCCGATCCGTTGGAACTCTACCTGCATGCATTGAAGGCCGAGATTGCACAAATCTCGCAAAGCGTTCCATCGGATGCCGTCGTCACGCGCTTGCATTTTGGCGGAGGGTCTCCTGATATTCTTACCCCGATGCAGATCGGCGGGGTCATGACCACACTGCGCAACTGCTTCAGCTTTGCGAGTCTGGTCGAGATTGCCGTAGAACTTGACCCGCGCGGTCTCACCGCCGACGTGGTGGACGCCTACGCCGCCGCCGGCCTCACCCGCGCGAGTCTCGGCGTACAGGTGCTGGACGCGGGGGTCCAGGAGCGCATCAACCGGATCCAGCCCCGCGCGCGTGTCGAAGCTGCCGTCCGGCGTCTGCGCGCCGCTGGCGTGGAGTCGCTCAACATGGACATGATGTATGGCCTCCCGGGCCAGACCATCGAGCATGTGATGGAAACGGCTACCTTCGCCTCAACGCATGATGTCGATCGGATCGCGGTTTTCGGGTATGCGCACGTGCCCTGGATGAAAAAGCAGCAGAAGGGAATCGATCCGCAAGCTCTTCCGGAAGGGGAGGCTCGATTCCGGCAGGCCGAAGCCGCCGCCCGTGCGCTTGAAGCCGCCGGTTACCTTCCGATCGGTTTCGACCATTTTGCTGCGCCAGGCGATTCGCTCGCCGCTGCTGAAATGCAGGGCCGGCTCCATCGCAGTTTTCAGGGCTATACGGACGATGACGCGACCGCCCTGCTCGCCTTCGGCGCCTCGGCCATCTCGTCCCTGCCAAACCTGATCTACCAGAACACACCCGACACGGCGGCCTACCGTGATCGTCTTGCCGCGGGGCGATCGCCCGTTGTGCGCGGTGTGCAGCTTTCCGCGGACGATCGCCGAATCGCCAGCCTGCTGGAACGACTCCTGTGCTACTATGAGGCAACTGTCCCGGCCGATCTGCTCAGTTCCTCGCGACACCGACTCGACCCTGCCATCGCTGCTGGACTGGCGGAACTGCGCGGGACAACAGTGGCCGTAACCTCTCGCGGTCGTCCTTACGTCCGCAACATTGCAGCCTGCTTCGATCCCTCCTTCGCACCGCAAGAGGGCCGTCACAGCCTCGCCGTCTGAAACCGAAAGGCGTCGGAACGGGCTATCGCTGCAGTGATTTAAGGTAGGCGACTAAGGCATCCGCCTCGATGACCTGCAGATCGAATTCCGGCATCTCGTCGTGCCCGACCCGGATGCCGTCGATCAGGTCGCTGGCCAGCATTTCGGCATCGTAGCGCTTGAGAAGTTCGACCATAGGTGGGGCGGATGGGTTGGGACTCTGCGCCAGGTCGCCCAGGCCATGACATCGCGAGCAGCGAATCACTGCAACGTCCCGCCCAGTCGACACAAGTTGGGGATCGAGGGGCGCCTCCGGCGCTGCGACGCTGCCTGGACCGGCGCAGCCAGAAGCCCCGAACAGGGCGGCAATCAAGAGCAAAGCCAGTTTCATGCCCACGATCCTCGCACCTCGGCGGCCCGCCGCCTTGATCCGCAGCAATCAGCCACGGCGAAATGTCGCGGCGTGAACGGTCGGAAACGACCCTCCAGACACACTTTGTCACACAAGCCCGGGAGCCAGACAAACGCCGTCCATGGAAGGCCGTCAACCTCAAGCCTGCCAAAGGACAGGAGGCAGACATGTGCATCGCAGGTGGAGCAGTTTCCGCATTTATGGGCGCCCAGGATCGCCCGGACCCCGCCGTGCGCCAGCCCGCTCTCAAGACGGTCGCGGCTCACGATCACGTCTTCTTTGAAGGTGATGCCCGCGACTGCCTGTATGTCGTGGAGGCAGGTTGGGTGAAACTCTACCGGACGCTTGTCGATGGGCAGCGCCAGATCGTGGGTTTCGCCAATCGCGGCTCGATACTGGGTCTCGAGTCCGATGTTGAACACGCCAATGGCTGTGAGGCCATAACGGACGTCAAGGTCCGCGTGGTCCCGATCGCCCGCGTCACCGAGATCTGTCTGCGGGATGGCGCCCTTGCTGACCAGCTCCTGCGTCAGGTCGGACGCCAGCTTGGCGCCGCCCAGGCCCAGCTTGCGGCTGTCGGCGCGCAGTCGGCGGAGCAGAAGGTCGCAAACTTCCTCCTCACGATCTCCGACCTTTGCGATGCCCAGCCCGACGGCTCGTTTGACCTGCCGATGCGTCGCGGGGACATGGCCGAGTTTCTCGGCCTCCGGCTCGAGACTGTCTCCCGCAAGATGACCGAGTTTCAGCGCCGCGGCTGGATCACAATGACCTCGCTGTACGGTTGCGCCATTCGCCGCCGCGACATTCTCGAGGAGCTGGCAATGGGCGGGGAAGCTGAAGCGAGTCCTGCCGGGCGCGCAGCCTAATGCTCGGTCTGCCGCCCAGCGCATCACACAGGGTCAAGACCACCGGAAGCTCGGCGCCGTCTCGCTCTGGATTGTCGACGACCGCGCTCATCGACAGAGCGCTCCAGTTGTTGCGCATCGACGGCCGACGCTGCGTCAGCGAATTCTGCCAACTTTCGGGTAGCTGACGCCCGAAACGGGTGCGCACGCCAGATGCTCCGGGATCGGAGCAAATGTCGAGTTCACGTTTGCACCTAGGGTCATGTTTGCCATAGTCTGCTGGACAAGTGCAGCGGGATGCGAGAGGCGGCCGGGGCAATGCCGTATCGCGGATTCATCAGCTACTCATGGCAGGACAAGGCCTGGGGCCGACGCGTCCATGGCTGGCTTGAAGGCTACCGGATACCTGCCGGCGTCAGCGGGATCCCTGAGTCCGAACGGCGGCTTGGCAAGTTTTTTCGTGATGACGACGACATGCCGGCCGCCTCGGATATCGGCCAGATCGTCCGTGATGCGCTGCAAGTATCTGACTGTCTGATCGTCCTGTGCTCACCGCGTTCCGCGAAATCGAAATGGGTGAATGCAGAGATCGAATACTACCGGCGCAACGCTCCTGGCGGACAGGTCTTCGCCGTGATCATCGACGGCGAACCCAACACGGACGATCCCGACCAGGAGTGTTTTCCGAACGCGCTGCGTCTGGCCTATGACAGCTCGGGGGCCAACCCGATGCCGGTGGAGCCGGTCGGTATCGACCTCAGGCGCGATGGTAAGGACAGGGTCTGCGCCCGGCTCGCGGCAGGCATTCTTGGCGTCAGTTTCGACGACCTTTGGCAACGTAGCCGACGGCGAGCAGAACTGCAGCAAAGGATTGTCCTCGGCGGCCTGAGCGCACTCACTCTCACGTTCGCCGCCCTTCTCGCCTGGGCGCTCTTCAATGGCCAGCGGGCCCATGACACACTAAGCCGCTTCTTCGCCGAACGGGCATGGGAGAAGCTCGAGGCGGGTGAGATCCTGCCAGCCGCCCGTTTCGCGCTGGCTGGACATCAGATCGCGCCGGGCAATGAGCCGCTCTATCTTTCCGCCCTCGGCGCGGTTCTTGAGGCGGCGGGGGACAGTGAGCCGCCCTTGCTGCATGATGAAGCCGTGACAAGCGCCGCCTTCTCTGCCGACGCACGCTGGATCGTCACCACAAGTCGCGACGGTCTTGCGCGGATCTGGGATGCTGCGACAGGCAAGCTAGGCCTGAGGCTCAAAGCAGACGACAGCGGCGCGGCCTTAGCTGGCTTCAACGCGGATGGAACATACGTGGTCACGGCGGGCATGTCCGGGCAAGTCCGGGTCTGGTCCAGCGCCGACGGCGCCCAGGTCGCATCTTTCTCGATGGGGCCGCCGAAGAGCTCTCCTCGCGCTTCACTTTCCTCGGCGTTGCCTTGCCCACCTTTGGCGGGGCGATTGCGGGCATCCGCTACTTCGGCGACTTCGAGCGCTTCTCATCGATTTCAGACGTAACGTCGGAGAGGCTGACGGCAATACACATGCGGATAACGCAGCTGCTGGAGAGCCCGGTCGATGCGGTTGAGTATGGCCAGGTCGCGGACCTCGCGCGTGCGGTTGACGATGTCGTCGTCGGCGAGATCGAAAGCTGGCAGGCTGTTTTCGCCGGCAAGCATGTCGCCGTGCCGGTCTAGCAGTCACCAGCTTCAGGTCGGCGAACTTGACAGCCCGGCCAGCCCGTCTGAAGAAATTGGACGCCGTCGCGGGCAGATGAAAACAGGACCGGTCAGGCCAGAGATCCGCGACATCGGGGAGAGACACGCTTGCAGAACAGCCTTGTGCAGTGGGCCGTGTTCATCGGCCTAACCCTCGCCATGGCGCTTGCCACCGCCTGGCAGGTGCGACGCATGGGCGGCCGCTCGACCGACTCCAATCGCGAGTTTTTCCTGGCCGGTGGAAACCTGACCTGGCCGTTCGTCGCAGGATCGATCACGCTGACAAACCTGTCGACCGACCAGCTTGTCGGGATGAACGGCAACCAGATGCTGCTGCTGGCCTGGTGGGAGCTGTCGGCGGTCGCCGGGCTCCTGATGCTCTGTTTCATCTTCCTGCCCATCTACTATCGCAACAACTGCACGACGACGACGGAGCTGCTGGAGCGCAAGTACGGATCGAAATACCTGCGCGCGAGTGTTTCGATCCTCTTCCTGTTGGGTAATGTGTTCATCTACCTGCCCATCATGCTGTATACGAGCTCGCTGTTCCTGAAGACGCTGTTCGGCATCGACGTGCCGCTGGTCGTGATCGCTGCCCTGCTCGCGATTGTCGGCGCCGCCTACGCGATCTCCGGCGGCCTGCGCGCGGTTGCTGTCTATGACACGATTTCCGGCGTCGGCGTGCTGGCGCTTGCCGCGCTCGTCGTCGTCCTTGCAATGGCGGCAATAGACTTTGACTTCTCGGGCATTCCTGCCGAGCGTTTGTCGATGATCGGGGGCGAGGATTCGCCGATCCCCTGGCCGACCCTGCTCACGGGCATGATCTTCATCCAGATGTTCTACTGGAGCACCAACCAGACCATCACACAGCGCGCAATGGCGGCGCCTTCGCTGAGGGAAGGCCAAAAGGGGGTGCTGGCCGCCACCCTGATCAGGATCATCTTCATTCCGGCGATCGTCGTCGTGCCTGGCGTTGTGGCGTTCAAGCTCATCGGCCCGCTCGGCGACCAGGCCTATAGCCGCATCGTCGATACCGTACTGCCCGACTGGCTTTCGGGCGCCTTCGCCGCCTTCATGGCTGCAGCTGTGCTGACGAGCTACACATCCGTTCTCAATTCCTCGGTGACGCTCTATGTCTGTGACCTGCACGAGAAGTTCCTGAAATCGCAGCCCAATGTCGCGAGGCTCAACACCGTGATCTCCCTGGTGTTCATGGTGATGTCGATCCTGCTCGTTCCGGTCTATTCGGGCGCCGTCTCGATCATCAACCTCGTCCAGCAACTTAACGGGCTGCTGTCGATGCCGATCCTGTCCGCGTTTATCCTCGGGCTGGCGTTCGGCAATGTCGATGCGCGCGCAGCGATGGCGGCGCTGATCTTCGGCACGGGCCTCTATGCTTACTTCACCTTTGTCTGGACGCCGATCCACTATATCCACCTGATGGTGATCACGCTCTTCGCGTGTGTTGCGTTCGGGCTTCTGGTAAATGCCCTGGTCTTCAGGCGGATCGCCAGCTTGCCGATCCTGCGCCGCAAGCCGGCGACAGCTGACTAAAGAGCAGCGCGGGCTGCAAGGCGAAGCGACAAAGTCAAAGTGTATGTCTCTTCAGGTTCGAGAACGCCGAGCCCGCCAGTCGCTTCGTCGCGGTTGAGCGCATCGGGCATGGCGCTTTGCGGCTCCAGACAGAAAAAGTCAGCGCCTGCGGGCGTGTAGACCTGCAGACAGTCCACAACTGGACGCGCCATGATCTCGAGGTCATGGGACGGCCATGCAATGCGTGCCGCCCCGTTCCATCCGAGAAAGCAGGTATCGAGGTCTTCGTGTGCGATTGTCAGTCCCGCACGCATGCGGCTTGCGACCTCCTCCAGGGCAGGCGTGACAGGGATACCATCAGCATCCGTGATCCACCCCCCACGCGTTGCTGCATGCACCACGGCGCCGGCGGCAGGAAAGTACGGATGGAAACCGAGCGCGAACGGCATCGGCGCCGCACCGATATTGCTGAGCACGGCCTCGATTATCAGGGCATCGGGCGAGAGTTCGAAACGGCGGATAAGGCTGAATGCGAAGGGCCACCCCGCCCCGCCAGTCCAGACCAGCTCCAGGGCGGCCTCGCGCGCCGACTGGCTCCGGACGACCCACGGCAAACGCCAGGCGATGCCATGCAGGCCCTGCGGACTGCCGGCCGGACCGGCCGTGAGGTCGATCTCGCGTCCGCGCCAGACAAACCGGCCACCGCTGATGCGGTTTACCCAGGGCGCCATCGGAAACTCAGCAAGCCCGGGCGGTTCAGCAGGAGCGCGCAGAATTTCACGCCCTCCAAGCCGGAGCTGCGCGATGCCGCCGCCGGCTCCAGGCGCCAGCACCAACTCTGAGTCCTGTGCGCTTAAGGAGACTGTCTTCATTCCGGCCTCGACGCCGTCTGACTGATCCGACAGATTGCGAGCATAAGAGGAGGTGTGATGCAACGCTATGAGCGGATCGACGGGGGCAAGACAACGTTTGCCGTTCTCCTTGGTGAAACGGGCGCGCCGCAGCTCCTGCATTTCGGCCCTCGATTGAGCGATGGCGCTGATCTCGCCGAGATCGCCTCGGCGCTGCGCTCCGGCCCGCGGGAATCAACGCCGGATCAGGCGGTTCCACCCTCGCTCTATCCCACAGGCGGCTTCGGCTGGATGGGAGAGCCGGCGATCAGCGGCGTCCATGAGGGTGGAGACGGCGCACTCGACTGGTCGCACTGTAGCGCGCGGCGCGAGGGCGAGCGTCTGGTCATTGGGTTGTCGGATACCCGGACAGGAATTCATGTCGCGCTCACTTACGCGATCGATCCGGTATCGGGCGTCCTCTCAGCGCAGGCGCGCATCACCAATCGTGGCGAGCGCATATTCCGGCTGCAGCAGGCAGCTTCGCTCTGCCTGCCTTTGCCCTCCTGGGCCACGCAGGTGCTGGGATTCACCGGCGACTGGGCGCGCGAAGGTCAGCCGCTCCGGGCTGAGCTGGATATAGGCGCCTGGTCGCAAACGAACCGTACCGGACGCACGGGCTTTGGCGGCGCGACCTTCGTGGCGATCGAGGCGAACGCCCGCGACGACGCAGGCCGCGCGATCGCGGTGCATCTGGCCTGGAGCGGCAACCATCGCCTCCTGATCGAGACGCTGCCGGACGGCCAGCGCGTGGCGATGGCCGGCGCGCATCTGGCGCCGGGCGAGATCGAGCTCGCGCCCGCAGACACGTTCGAGACCCCTCTGGCCCATGCTGCTTTTTCAGATGCAGGTTTCAACGGGATTTCCGACGCTTTTCATCCGTTTGTGCGGACGCGGATCCTGCCTGGGAATGCGAAGGCGGTTCGCCGGGTCCACTTCAACTCCTGGGAGGCTGCGTATTTCGATTTCGACCAGGCCTCACTGATTGATCTGGCCCGCGCCGCCGCCGGCCTTGGGGTTGAACGGTTCGTTCTCGACGATGGCTGGTTTGCGGGACGGCGGGACGACACATCCTCGCTGGGCGACTGGCGTGTGGACCCTGACCGGTTCGCCGGAGGCCTTTCGCCCCTGATCAATGAGGTTCATGCGCTCGGCATGGATTTCGGCCTCTGGGTCGAGCCGGAGATGGTGAGCACGGACAGCAATCTCTACCGAACTCATCCCGACTGGTGCGTGCATGCGCCAGGCGCCTCCCGGCCGACCATGCGCAACCAGCTTTGGCTCGACATGGCGCGCGAAGAAGTACGCGACCATATCCATGGCCAGCTTGACGCGCTGCTCTCCACGAATGCGATCGCTTATCTGAAATGGGACTGCAACCGCTTTCTCTATCCTGCCGCAAGCGAAGGCGCGCCTGCAGCCACGCGCATTGTGCGTGGGACCTACGCGCTGATGGACCGGCTGAAAGCGTCCCATCCCACGCTGGAAATAGAATCATGCGCAAGCGGCGGAGCGCGCATGGATCTTGAGATTCTCAAGCGCGCGTCGCGCGTCTGGCCGAGCGATACAACCGATGCGATCGAGCGGCTTCGCATCCAGCGCTGGGCCGGGCTCGTCCTTCCGCCCGAAGTGATCGGGGCCCATGTCGGACCTTGTCCCAATCCGATCACGGGCCGCGATCTTCCAATGGCGCTTCGCGCGCGCGTGGCCATGTTCGGTCACATGGGCGTTGAGTCCGACCCACGAATACTCGGCGCGGAAGACCGGCAAATCCTCGCCGCGCACATCGAACTCTACAAGCGACACAGGAAGCTGCTCCACACCGGTCGACATCTGCGGTGGCGCACGGATGACGGTGCAGAGGCGTGGATCAGCGTCTCTCCGAGCGCAGACGAGGCTCTGCTGCTGGCCTGTCGAAGCGAGGTTGCGCGCCATGCGGAATCAGCGCCGGTCCGCATCAGCGGGCTCGACCGCGCAACGCGCTATCGCGTCACGCTGTGCCCGCCCTGGCCGAAGATTGCCAGCCGGCGCCTGCACGATCCGGATGGGTGGCGCGATGGCCGCACGTTCTCTGGCGAGGCGTTGTCGGGGATCGGTCTCAGGCTACCGCTTGCCGACCCTCTTGCGGCATGGCTCGTCCATCTCGAGCGGGCGTGAAGATCGGCGCTCGTTCACCTCGTTCGCCAGATCGCTACGCCCGCCGGCAGGATATGCCGCTCGCCGATCAGGAATGTCTGCGCCTCAATGCGGGGAACAAGCGTGGCGAGATCGATCGCGTCCGGGCCATAGTTGATTGCAATCACAAGATCGCCGCGCCGCCTGATCCTGACGTCGTCTCCGAGCCGGAGCGTGGTGAGGCCAGCGTTCGCGCTGGCAGCTTCGATGACGGCGTCGAGCAGATCGGCCCCGGGCCATGCACCGACATACTGGATCCTGCCGCTCCTGTACCAGAAGCCGAGGCCGGACGCCGTGGACGCAAGCGCGGGCAACCTCGTCTCGATGTGCTCGAGCCAGCGCGAAACGCCGAAATCGCCTGCCTCCACCCAGCCTGGCCGGAGGCTTTCGACGCGGGTGACGCGCAGCGGCAGCAGGCGCTGCAGGGGACCCGGTGGCAGGCTATCTGCGACATGAAGCGTGGGCGTCTTCGAGCCGGTGCGCGGTCCAACGACGACCTCTGCTCCGCTAGCTGCGAGGCGATCGATCAGGTCCGTCGAGATGATGGGAAGGCTGGGTGCGAGGATGAGCCTGTAACCATCGAGTGATGCATCAGGCGAGATCACATCGACGTCGAGGCCCTTGCGCCGGAGCGCCCCGTAAAAATCCAGCACCAGATGGAAATAGTCGAAATCGGCGCCCTGAGGCTGAATGTCCAGCAGCCATTTCGCGCCATAATCGAACAACAGGGCGACATCGGCCCGGGTGGTTGCTGGCGTCGGCAGCTCACCAAGCTCGCGTGAGACCTCACGCGCTTCGCCAGCCGCGCTCGCCTCCCTGTTGTCAGGAGTATGCAGGCCTGCGTGCATCTGTTCCTGCGCGAAGGGCGCCTGGCGCCAGCGGAAATAGGAAACAACCTCAGCCCCGTGCGCGAACGCCTCCCAGGTCCAGGCGCGCACCATCCCGGGCAACGGCGCCGGGTTCCAGGGCGCCCAGTTCACGGGACCGGGCTGCTGTTCCATCACCCACCACCGCCCGCGTCCCACCCCGCGATAGAGGTCGTGGTGAAAAGCGGTAAAGTCCGGATGCCCCTGGCGCAGGAAGCGCGCCTTGACCTCCGCGCTCCACGGGCCCTGTTCGAGGAAACCCAGCGGATAGGAATCCCAGGACGCCGCGTCGAGGTCTTGCGCCAGCGCAAAATGATCAAACGCGGTCGAGACGCCCATGAAATTGTGAAGGATGTCGCGGCCCGGCGCATGTGCACGAATGATGTCGCACTGGAGGCGATTGAAGCTGATCACCTGGTCCGAGCTGAAGCGACGGAAATCAAGCCTGTGCGATGGGTTTGCTTCCGTCACTGTCTGGAACGGCGGATCGACCTCCTCGAAGGAACGATACTCCTGGCTCCAGAACACTGTCCCCCAGGCGCGATTGAGGTCGGCGACCGTGCGGTATCGGTCCTTGAGCCATTGCCTGAACGCGACACGCGCGTTCTCGGAAAAGGAGAGCGTTGTGTCATGGCAGTCATACTCATTGTCTGTCTGCCAGGCCTGAACCGCAGGATGCTCGCCATAGCGTTCTGCGACAGCGCGCGTGATGCGCACAGCCTCTGTGCGATAGCTGGCGCTCGAGAAACAATAGTGGCGGCGCGATCCGAAGCGGCGCGGCGCGCCGCGAGCGTCCACGGCGAGCATGTCAGGATTGGCGTCGACCAGCCATTTCGGTGGTGTCGCCGTCGGCGTGCACATCACAATTTTGAGGCCCGCTGCAGCGAGCGTTTCGATGGCGCGGTCAAGCCAGTCCCATTGAAAGCGGCCCGGATCGGGCTCGATCCGGCTCCATGCAAACTCGCCGATACGCACCCAGCTGAGGCCAAGGCCCGCCATCCGCGCCGCGTCTTCCGCCCACATCGCTTCGGGCCAGTGTTCGGGATAGTAACAGACCCCCAGCTTCATGACCGCGCGACCTTTTCCAACGGGTGCGACCGTATTAGATCAAGCATCCAGTTGCCGCCAGCGTTGGCCTGGCCGACGCAAGGAGCATGATGGCTGCGCATGGCGTCGAAATCGTCCTGAAGGAATTCAGCGACAGATTTGGCGGGCGCCCCCGCGTCTTCAGTGCGCCGGGGCGGATCAACATTATCGGCGAGCATACAGACTATTCCGAGGGTTTTGTGATGCCGGCGGCGATTGACCGCCAGTGCACAGTCGCTATCGCGGCCAATGGCCTCGAGACGCTGCGGGCCGTCAGCCTCAATCGAAATGAAGTTGCTGAGCTGCCTCGCGCCTTTGCACGTACGGGCGCATGGACCGACTATGTTGGCGGCGTGAGACAGGCATTGCGTGATGCCGGGATCGACGTCCCCGGCTGTGACCTCGTGATAAGCAGCGACGTTCCTGAAGGCGCCGGGGTAAGTTCGTCCGCAGCGCTTGAAGTGGCCGTGATGTCCGCAATGCTGTCGGTTGCAGGTGCAAGCGCGCAACCGCGCGACCTTGCCCTGTGGGCGCAGGCGGCCGAAGTGAAATATGTGGGCGTACCCTGCGGCGTGATGGACCAGTTCATCGTCGTCCATGGTGTGGAGGGCCATGCGCTGGTCCTCGATTGCCGGTCACTGGCTTACGACCTGGCGCCCCTGCCCGCCGATATCGCTTTTCTGGTGATCGACAGCACGGTGCGCCACCGCCTGGTCGATGGCGGCTACGCTGCGCGGCGGGCGGATTGCGAAACAGCGGCCAGCCTGCTGGGCGTGCGCGTGCTGAGAGATGCGACACCCGACATGCTCGGCAAGACAGACCTACCTCAGCGCGTGTTTCGCCGCGCTCGCCACGTGATCAGCGAGAACGAGCGCGTGATTTCCGCGGCCAGGGCTTTGTCCACAGGCGAAGTGGCAGTGGTTGGTCACCTGATGAATGCCTCGCACGCCAGCCTGCGCGACGACTTCGACGTAACGTGCGGCGAAACTGACCTGCTTGCCGAAATCGCGGCCGGCACGGAGGGCGTTTACGGCGCGCGTCAGATGGGCGGAGGCTTCGGCGGCGCGGTCCTCGCCCTGGTCGATGCAGGCGCCGTGGAAGCAGCCGCGCAAACAATCGTGTCGCGCTATAGCGGGGCGACCGATCTCAAGGCCTCGTCCTTCGTCTGCGGGATTTCCGGCGGCGCCCAAGAGATCGCGACATGACCGGCGGCGCACACAAACGGCAGAACCTCCTCACTGGCGACTGGGTGCTGGTGTCGCCGCATCGCCTGCTGCGCCCCTGGCAGGGCGAGGTGGCGGCGCCGGTCCGCGCCTTGGCCGTTTCGCACGATCCGGACTGCTATCTGTGCGCAGGCAACGCGCGCTCAGGCGGGCAACGCAATCCGGACTATGAGGGCGTCTATGTCTTCGACAATGATTTCCCGGCCCTGCTGACGACGTCACAGGCGCCGCAGGGCGAGGCACTTCTGGTGGCGCAGCCGGAGACGGGTTTGTGCCGCGTGATCTGTTATTCGCCCGACCATGGGCGTGGGATGTCCAGGCTCAGTGTTTCCGAGATCGAGGCGGTAGTGCGCGAATGGCAGCAACAGTCGATCGATCTGTTGTCACGCACCGACATCGGCGCCGTCACCATCTTCGAGAACCGTGGCGAGATGATGGGAGCGAGCAATCCTCATCCTCACGGCCAGATCTGGGCCACAGCATCACCTCCGCCTGAGCTTGTGCGCGAAACAGAGCGCCAGCAAAAATGGCGTACCGAAACGGGCCGCGTCCTGTTGCTCGACTACCTCGAGCGTGAACTGGCCTCAGGCGAACGGATCGTCTGCGCCAACGAACACTTCGTCGCTCTGACGCCCTTCTGGGCGGCCTGGCCATTCGAGACACTGGTGCTGCCGCGGCGTGCGGTCAGCGATCTTGCCGGCCTGACGCATGACGAACAGGCCGGTCTTGCGGGCGTTCTTTCCGATCTCACCCGCCTCTATGACGCTGTATTTGACGCACCCTTCCCCTACACGATGGGCTGGCACCAAAAGCCTGCCGGGCTGGCCGAAGAGGCGGGGTTCCAGCTGCACGCACATTTTTATCCGCCGCTGTTGCGCTCGGCGACGGTGCGCAAATTTATGGTCGGCTTCGAAATGCTTGGCATGCCCCAGCGTGATCTCACGCCTGAGGATGCAGCTGCGCGTCTTCGGGAGGCGGCACAGCGCGCCGGGGTCAGACCGGCCTGAGCCGGCGATCACCCGCTGGCAAGTTTGCCCAGCTTCACGGCCGAATAGAGCGAGTCATCGCTCACCTCGAACAGGCCTATGAGGTTGCCGTCCGGATCGCGACCGAACGCCATCCGGCCGCCATCCATGGGGGTCGCCTTGGCGAGAAGGACGCCGCCTGCTTCCACGAGCTTGGCAGCTGCGAGATCGGCGCTGGAAACATCCAGCACGATCATGTTGTAGCCCAGCGCATCTACAGGCCGCGGCGTGACGGGGCCGGTGACGGGATGATTGAGATATTCCCAGATCTCCAGCTCGAGATTGTTGAGATTGTACCAGGCAACATCGAGCTTCACATTGTCGAGGTCAGCGGTGAGATCGAGCGTCGGATTCACAAGGTTCGAGCGCCGCTCACGCGGTTCGCGACCCAGGAGCGCTGTATAGAAGGCGACAGTGCGATCGATGTCCGCCACCACGATCGCCACGTGGCGCATACGGTAGGTCCAGGTGAGGTTGGGCAGGACGAGCTGTTCGGTTTCCGCCATCGTCCCATCCGCATCGCGGAGGTAGCCATAGCGCACCGGGACATCGGGACGTAGCTGGACCAGCTCACCGGTGCGAGATACGGGCTTGGCGCCTGCAGCGACAAACTTCGCGAACAAGCCTTTATCGTCCGGCGACTGGTGGCAGACATGGGTGATGCCGGGGCCCTGCACCGGAACGAGGCCCGATGCCTTCGCAGCCGCCGAAGGTGACTTGAACTGCATGAGGCGTATCTGGCCCGTAGCGCCGCGCAGAAGGCGCGTGTCCACACTGACCGGCCTGTTTGCAACCGGCTGCAGCGCCTTTGCATCGTTGAGATTCTTGGCGTCGACCACGGAAAGTGCGGCTGCGGACTGATAGTAGGTGGTCGCTTTCTCGATGTCGCTCACCGTTTGCCCGACATAGGCAATGCCGCGCACCAGCGGACCGGCCGGCACGGCCTCAATCGTGCTCTTCTCGGAAGCCGCGCATCCTGCCAGCGCGACGAGCGCCGTAATCAGCCCGGCCGTAGCCGCCTTACGCCTGTTGCACCTCATGTCATCCTCCCTTTCCCCCGCGCTTTCGCGTCTATTCGATCCGGAACGCCAGAAGCAGGTTGCCGGCCTTCTGTCCAAACTTGTCATAGCCTGACGTCGCATACATCCGATCGCCGGAGACGACAGGACCGCTCGAGTCGATGCTGCCGCCATAGGCGCGCACACCGTTCACCGCATCGAACTCGCGATTGGTGTCGAAACTCCAGAGCACCGATCCGTCTTGCGCGGAAAAGGCGCGCAGCTTTCCGTCGAGCGATCCGCCAAACACCACGCCCGGCGCCAGTGTTGCAGCCGCCGAGACGCCGGGCGAGCACCGCCACGACGTCTTGCCACACATATCTGGCAGAACCTGCGACCAGATCCTGGCGCCAGTTGCAAGGTCGAGCGCATGAACACCCGACTGGGCCGGAAGATGCGCGTCTTTTGGATAGACGGAGAGGTCGGAGACTGGCGCGTAGAGGACGCCGCCATCGCTCGCCATGCCCCAATGGACACCGCCCATGATGCCGCCGCGGCCGGGCTTTGCCTTCCACACCAGAGCGCCCTGGCGGTCAGGATCGAGCGCATAGACATAGCCGGATTTCTGGCCGGCCAACAGCAGGCTCTTGCCGTCCTTCAATGTTGCAAGAATCGGCGGCGCGCCGAAATCATAGTCAGGCCCTGTATTGACGGGGCAGTTGGCGCCGGCGGCACAAGCTGCATTCCAGACATCCTCAGCCAATGCCTGGTAGGACCAGACGATTTTACCCGTCGCCAGGTCGAGAGCGAGAATCGCATCGCTCTTGTCGGAGGCCGGGTGCGAGTAGTTTTCGCCTGTGCCGACGTAGAGCCGGCGCCGCACCATGTCGATTGTCGGGGATGACCAGATCGGCGCGCCGGAGGGACCAAACGATGGCGTTCCCTCGCGATTGGCGCCGCGCAAGCTCGCTGGCTCGTCGATCGTGTAAGTCTTCCAGATCGTCTTGCCTGTTGCTGCATCCAGCGCGGCAACAGCGCCCCGGAATGTGCAGCACGCATATTTTGCGTCCATCGCAGCGACGACTTCCAGTGAGGAGACAGGCACGTAGAGCCGCCCTTCGAACAGCCGCAGCGTGCCGGTGATCGTCGCCTGGGGATGAGGATCCGGCTTTGCGCTCCACAAAAGCTTGCGGGTCGCGATATCGAACGCGTGCACGGTTCCACCGAAATCGCCGAAATAGAGGGTAGCTGCAGCGCCTTCAGCGTTCGTGCCGATGACGAGGCCCGACCGGATCTCTTGCGCCGTCTGCGCCTGCCAGCGGACACAGCCACGCCTTGCATCCAGCGCATAGATTGCCCCGGTCTGGTCCGCAGTGAACAGGATGTCGCCCGCAAGCGTCGGCTGCACGCGCGCGCGCGTCCCGTTCGGAAACGCGAACACCCAGTCGAGCTCGAGACGCGCAGCATTTGCGGCGCTGATGTTGGTTCCCGATGCAGGAACCGCGCGGGCGTTCGCAGCGCCCATGCCCCAGTCTGCAATTCTCACAGGCGCGAGCGTTCCAACGCTCCCAGCCTCACACCTGCCCTTGATGTCTGCAGCCAGCGGCTGCGCCTGCGACAGAAAGGCCGAGACGGCCTTGCGGTCATCCTGCGACAGGCTCGCTGCCTGCGCCTGCATGATACCGGTGGTCAGCGCCGCCTCGATACGGGCGGCCGGCAGGATCGCCAGCGCCTCGCGGCGCGGCGCCTGCAGAACTGCACCATCATGACACGCCGCGCAGGCGGCCAGATAAATCTGTTCGCCATGCGCCGCCGCAGCGCTGGAAGGGTCCAGCGTACGTGAAGACGGGGAAGGCGGCGCCGCGCATGAAGCGAGCATCGCTGCGCACAACGCCGCAACTGCCGGGGCTGGAGGCCACATCCGCAGGAAATCAACGCGTCGAAAGGACGTCATCGGGTCCTCACCAACGTCGGACGGAGCGTCCGGTCTTCGTTCGTGTCAGTGATCCTCGTTATTGGACGAGTCGTCAATAGGGGCTCGCGCATTGTGATCGGGCCATCGATGGGAACCGGTTGACCAACCGGCCGCCCAGCCTCGATACATGGAAGGGTAACAGGACATCCCCGGGATTAAGATGCCAGCCCGCACAATCGCGCGAACCCGCACCCGCCTCGAACCCGAAGCCAGGCAGACCCAGATCCTTGATCATGCGGCGCGCCTCGTCGCCGAAGAGGGCCTGTCGGGTTTCAGTATGGAGCGCGTCGCTCGCGACGCTGGCGTCAGCAAGGCGCTGGTCTACACCTACTTTTCAAACCAGGCGCATCTTCTGAAGTCGCTCCTGAAGCGCGATCTCGAGCGCATCCAGCGTGAACAGATGCATGCGGCGATGTCGGCGCGCACCTTCCCCGAACTCGTTCGCAACACGACGCATATTGCACTTCTTGAGGCCGAAAATCGGGGCGCTTTCGTGCGGCGGCTGCTCAATGAACCCTCCCTGGTCGAGGAGGTCGGTGCGGTTCGCACTTCAGAGCATACTACCAATGTCCGCTACCTGGCCAAACGCCTCGCCAAGGAGTTCGACATCTCCAGAACGGATGCGCTCCGGCTGACAGAGATCGGCCTCGGTCTTACCATGGCGGCAGGCGATTATCTCCAGACAGGCGCAGCGTCACGGAGCGAGGTGGAAGAGCTCACTGTCGCCATGATCATCGGCGCTGTCAGGGCGGGGGCGGCTCAATGCCGCCGCAGCGGCCGCAGGGAACGCCAGGGCCGGAGCGCTAGCGATTGACTGCTCGCCGCGCTATTGTACTTTTCGTCAATAGCAGTTCCAACTAGCCTCGCCCTCGCAGGAGACACCGCATGGACCTCGGCCTCACAGGAAAACGCGCGATTGTGACCGGCGGCACGCGCGGGATCGGCCGCGCGATCGTCGAACGGCTGGCGCGCGAAGGCGCGAACGTCGCCCTCTGCGCGCGGACCCCCTCTGCGGTCGATGAAGCCGTAGCAAGCCTCAAGACCCATGGCGTAAGCGCTTTCGGCGCTGC
>Ga0172373_10005051_pt1 | contig 18267 bp, 17 predicted proteins | sample Lak10m_2_FD_114546 | JGI IMG/M metagenome (GOLD analysis project Ga0172373, IMG submission 114546) | Freshwater microbial communities from Kabuno Bay, South-Kivu, Congo - kab_092012_10m | ecosystem: Environmental > Aquatic > Freshwater > Lake | place: Democratic Republic of the Congo...
AACCACTTCTTATCATCGCGGAAGATGTTGAAGGCGAAGCGCTTGCAACTCTTGTTGTCAACAACATGCGCGGTATTATCAAAGTATGTGCAGTTAAAGCACCTGGTTTTGGTGATCGTCGTAAAGCGATGCTTCAAGATATCGCAATCTTGACTGGCGCAACTGTAATCTCTGAAGAAGTAGGCATGTCTTTAGAACAAGCTTCTCTTCAAGATTTAGGTACTGCTCATAAAATCACAGTGTCTAAAGAAAACACAGTGATTGTTGATGGTGCTGGTAATGCTGAACAAATCGCTGAACGTGTTCAACAAATCCGTGCGCAGATCGAAGAGTCTACGTCTGAATATGACAAAGAAAAACTTCAAGAACGTGTTGCTAAATTAGCAGGCGGTGTTGCAGTGATTAAAATCGGTGCTGCAACTGAAGTTGAAATGAAAGAGAAGAAAGACCGCGTAGACGACGCACTTCACGCAACTCGTGCTGCAGTTGAAGAAGGTGTTGTTGCTGGTGGTGGTGTTGCTCTAGTACGTGCTGTTAATGTGTTAGAAGGTCTAAAAGGCGCTAACGAAGATCAAACAGCAGGTATTAATATTTTGCGTCGTGCAATCGAAGCTCCACTTCGTCAAATCGTTTCAAATGCTGGTGATGAACCATCAGTTGTAATTAACGCAGTGAAAGCAGGTGAAGGTAACTTTGGCTACAACGCTGCAACTGGTGAATACGGTGATATGTTAGAAATGGGTATCCTTGACCCTGCTAAAGTAACTCGTTCTGCATTAGAACATGCTGCTTCAGTTGCTGGTTTAATGTTGACTACAGAATGTATGATCACTGATATCCCAGAAGATAAACCAGCTGCTCCAGATATGGGCGGAATGGGTGGTATGGGCGGAATGATGTAATTACATCGTCGCTCATATTTAAAAAAATCCCTGCCTTGGCAGGGATTTTTTACGTTTGAAGTATAGAAAAATCACAATCAAAACGTTATTAATGATCTGACTTAAATAAATAACTTGATAAGTAAATTTTAAATAATTAAACGGTTTTAGGAGTAGAAAATGGTTCGGTTATCATTATTAATTCTTGGGTGTATGGCTTTAAGCTCGTAAGCCTACGCGGATACGATAAAAGATTCATTCCAAGGTGAGACTAAGGTTTTTTTGAATATTTATGGTTTTGCGGCGGACATAAATGGAATAATAGGTTATCAAGGGATTAACTATCAGTTAGATCAACCTTTTAAAGATACCCTAGAGGCGCTTGATCAAGCTTTGATGGGACATCTGGAAGTAACCAAAGGGAAGTGGGGGATTTATAATGATATTCAATATGTAAAGACTGAAGAAGAAAAGCAAGTTTATAATTACCCAATTGCATTATCGACCACTGTAAACTTAAGTAATGTAGGAATTTATTATCGTGCATTTGAACAATTTTCTGATGGTACAGGCTGGATCATTGAACCCACTCTAGGTGTGAATTATACAGATCTAGAGGGAACCTTAGATGCTTTGGGCAAAGGTGTTGCTGTTGAAAAACACTGGTTTGAATATTTTGGTGGGGCGCGGATACGTTACAACTCTACTTCTCCGTGGAATTTAGCAGCGCAATACACTCACGGTACCGAACAAACACAAATCGCTCAGGCTTATTTGGGATACCGTAAAGCTGTATTTTCAACCCCAGTAAATTTTAGAGTGGGTTATCGATACGTATCACAAGACTATTCTGATGGTAACTTTAAATGGGATACCGTACAAAAAGGTCCTGTCGTTGGTCTAGGATTCGGATTTTAATTTAGAATCAAATGACTATGAGTATTGAAAAAATAAGAAATGCAAAAGCATTTCTTATTTACAAATCACTTTAACAGGATAATCATCCATGTTGAAAAAATGATTCCAAGAGATACAAATTGAGCAGCACTGCCCATATCTTTGGCATTTTTTGAAAGTTGATGTTTCTCCAATGATATTCGATCAACCACAGCTTCAATTGCAGAATTAAACAACTCTACAATAATAGCAAGTAAGCAAACAGCGACCATCAATGCGTGTTCAAGGGCGGAAACATGAACAAAAAAGCTAGTTGGAATTAAAACAAGATTGATTAGTAAAATTTGTCTAAAAGCGGCTTCATGGCTGAATGCGGCTTTAAACCCAGCGAGAGAATAACCCGTTGCATTCAAAATACGCTTGATACCATTTTTGCCTTTGTAGGGAGAGTAAGGCGTCATAACAGAACTTTAAGAGATAAAATATGTCACCATTATAAAAGTAAAACTGCTTCTGAGGATTGGCAATAAGTCGCATGATCTCTGCAAAGTTGTAATGTTTCTCGCCATTTTATTGGAAACGTTGAGATTTAATTTGTCAATTTGACTGATGCTAAGGATAATAAGCCTAGATCAACAGATGGAATATCCTGCATGAAAATTATCGCAGATGAAAATTTGGCTTTTACCGATTATTTCTTTGCGGAGTTTGCAGAAATACAGCATCGAGCAGGGCGAACATTGACTCATGCAGATGTTCAAAATGCTGATGCTTTATTGGTTAGATCGGTTACTAAAGTTAATCATGCCCTAATTGACCAGACTACAATTCAGTTTGTCGGTAGTGCAACGATTGGAACAGATCATCTCGATATTCAAGCGCTAGAACAACAAAACATCACGTGGACGAATGCAGCGGGTTGTAATGCTCAAGCGGTCGCAGAATATGTTATCACTGCGTTGCTGCACCTAGACATCGAATTATTAGAAAGAAATCATGAATTTACATTAGCGATTGTTGGCTTAGGTAATGTTGGTCGTCGACTTGCAAAAATGGCCCAATTATTAGGTTGGACAGTGATTGGTTATGATCCTTTTGTACAGCTAGATGGTATTGAAAATGTATCGTTTGATGCGTTACTAGCACGTGCTGATGCCATATCCATTCATGTACCGTTAACGTCAACTGGTGTTCATCCAACACAACATTTATTTAATGAAGCAACGTTTGCTCAAATGAAAGAATCCGCGATACTGATTAATAGCGCGCGTGGTCCAGTGATTCAAGAAGCAGCTTTAATGACAGATATCCAAAGGAACAATCGAAAAGTTGTATTAGATGTATTTGAGTTTGAACCTGAAATTTCGCAACAGTTACTAGATATGTTGGCTTTAGCAACACCGCATATTGCAGGTTATAGTCTCGAAGGTAAGGCTCGTGGTACACAGATGATTTATGAGGCATTTTGTCATAAATTTGATTATCCAATATCTAAACAGTTCGAAACCCAATTACCGCATGTTGAGCAATTCTTTGAACAACAAGATTTGAAAGAAGTACTCAAGCAGCATCTTAGCCAAATTTATAATATTGCTGAAGATGATCAAAAATTAAGAGCTTGTGTCATGGATGGAAAAGTTGAACAAAAAGCGTTTGATTTGCTCCGAAAGAATTATCCATTACGCCGTGAATGGGCTGCACATGGAGGGCCTAAAGCGTGAGTGAGGCAATGAATCGTTATCAACCGACATGTTCTATCGATGCACTCAAAGCACGTGCAGCAATGTATCAAAAAATCCGTCAGTTTTTTGCTGAGCGTGGTGTTTTGGAAGTGGAAACTCCTATTCTCTCACAGGCAGGCGTGACGGATGTTCATTTAGCATCAGTACAAGTGCAGCGTCATATTTATGGCAAGTTAAACACGCAATATTTGCAGACCTCGCCAGAGTTTCCAATGAAACGCTTATTGGCCAGTGGTAGTGGGGCAATTTATCAAATCTGTAAAGTATTTCGTGATGATGAACATGGTCGTAAGCACAATAGTGAATTTACTATGCTGGAATGGTATCGACCAGCTTTAGATTTAAAAGGGCTGATGCATGAAACAGCTGATTTACTGGAGCTTTGCCTATCACACCGTTTTGGTGAAATTCGTCCTATTATTTTGAGTTATAAGCATGCTTTTCAAGATCGTTTAGAGATCAACCCATTACAAGCCAGCTTAAAACAACTTAAGGACACCGCACATCGTGTCGGTCTGAATCTTGATTTGGGTGATGATCGTTTGGCTTACATGGACCTATTATTTTCTCATTTTGTAGAGCCAAGTTTGGGCTTTGACAAACCTGTATTTTTGACAGATTTTCCACCTGAGATGGCATCATTAGCAAAAGTAAAACAAGATGAAGATGGGGAATGTGTTGCAGCTCGTTTTGAGGTCTATATTGAAGGCTTAGAGCTTGCTAATGCCTATGATGAACTTCTAGATGCAGAAGTATTAGCAGCACGATTTGAAGCCGATAATCAAGAACGTGCTTTACAAGGTTTACCTGTGATACCTACTGATCAATATCTATTATCTGCTTTACCTCATATGCCTGAATGCTCGGGTATTGCATTGGGTATTGATCGTTTACTTATGGTTGTAATGAATAAGATGAAAATTGATCAAGTGGTCGCTTTTCCTGCTGAAATTGCCTAGAGCTGTTATAGGAATTGCATTAATAATTGGATCAACTCACTTTGACGGTGAGTTTGGGTCTTTTTAAAGATGGACTGTAAATGCTTTTTGACAGTATCTGATTGAATATCTTGTGACGTAGCAATTTCTTTGACCGTTTTTCCATCTAGGAGTTGTTCACAGATTCTGTGTTCTACAGGTGTAAACATAAATAGTTTTGCGCAAATTTCTTTCTGATATTTGGGTCTATGTTTTAAGCCTGAGAATGTTACTAACAAAACTGGTCGCAAACCAAAAATCTTATGCGCTTTTTCAGGAGAGAGTAAATCTAGGCTCAGGAAAAGTTGGTGATCCAACATCATAATTTTTGTTCGCTCGGCATAACTTAGATCTGGATTATTTTTATAATTTCGCTCCAATTCGATTAGATTTTGGTCGAAAATAGTTTGATTCTCACCAGTAAAAACAAAGCGTCGCTGTTTTATTTGAATTTGAGGATTTATTTCAAATAATTGTTGTGCCTCCGCATTAAGTTCTAAAATATCACCGTTAAAATTAATGATCGCAATAGCTTGCTTCATCTTTTGAATAAGTTGGGAGCCTAAAAGGGTCATTGTGGAATATTCAAAATGATGTCGATATTGCTGAATTTTTTGCTGCAAGATCGGCAAAATTTCATAAACAGGCTTCAACTCAGAACAGCTTAAGGCACCACGATCATAACTGGTCAGAAATGAAAGAATGACACATACCTTATGATCAAAAATAACTTGGATGGCAGAACAGAATCTTAGATCAAGTGGTTTTAATACTTGTTGATAAACTTGTGTTTGGGTGATCTCATCTTCTTGGAAATGCTCTTTGCAATGCATCCAACCATTCATTGGTGCAGATAACATTTTTTTTAAACGAGGATCATCGTCAATTTCAAGACGAATTTGCTTGAGTGCTGCTTGTTCAAGTTGATGCGAGTCAAGGTTAACACCATGATGAATACTAAATGAAAGTGCTTGAACTTCGAGATCAACTGCTAAAAGTTGAGATGCTTGAACATCAAAATGATGATTGAGATGCTCTAAAAAAATAACCCAGTCATCCGCATTCTGAACTTGATTCAGGATTTCTTTAACTGCACAGCGTTGAATTAGATCCATTGAAGAAATCCCATCAAAATGAAGAGAATAGATTTCCTTATATTTTATATGGCATTTTAATAAATGAAATCGCTAGAAGTAAAAAAGTGTGAAGTTTTAGGCAATTATTCGATGAAATGTGTCTTTGAATTAGTAATGATTTTCATTTGATTGCAGGAGGAGGAAATTGTCTAAACCCAACAAGTGAGTTTAGACAAAATTAAACTTAGCAGCGACCTTTTTTAGCCTGTCCAGGAGGACAGAAATCTCCATGGCCACCACCATAGGTACGATCTGGATCAACAACGACGCTACCATGAGGTGTATGCACAGCACACGCTGATAAACCTAAACAGAACAATGCGCTTAGGCACAATAATGCTTTCTTCATAACTTCATCCCAAAGTTTTGTTTATTCATTTTAGACTTTAATGTGCAATTCATTTTTCTACTAGATGAATGACGCATTTTTTTATTCAATTTCTGTATCTTGGCATACATTGTCAATAATCCCTTTTGTTATTTACAAAAGGGATTGAGTGTAAATATTTTAGTTTAGAAGGGGAGTTTTGTGAGTTGGCTGAGAAAATGTGGCAGAACTTTAGGTTCGAGGATAACGGTAACAATGACACCGTATGCTGCTCCCCATAAGTGAGCACTATGGTTTATATTGGTATTTCCACGTTTACCAGACCAAATACTGTAAGCCACATATAAAATAGCGAAAATAATCGCAGGAACAGGAATAAAGAATACGAAAATTAAATTCCACGGTTGAAATAAAATATATGCAAATAAAACTGCTGAGACTGCTCCTGAAGCACCCAGACTCGCCCAACGGACATCATTCTTATGTTTTAAATAACTTGGCAAGATAGCAAAAATTAATCCACCCAAATAAAACAGTACAAAGCCCATATCGTAGAAGAATTCACGATAAAAGCTTTCAATAATATTACCGAAGAAAAATAGGGTAATCATATTGAACAGTAAATGTGTCCCATCTGCATGTACAAAACCATGGGTAATAAAACGGTCAAATTGCCCACGTTGCATCGCAGGTGGCCAAAAAATCAAACGGTTCATCACGGTTTGATTGCTAAATGCTAATAAAGAAATCGCAACGGTAATAATGATCAGAGTCACAGTGTGACCAAAGGGTAGATGTAGCATAAATGAATTAAATTGATCAGAGTCTAAGCAATAATGCCATTAAAAAGTTAATAAACAATCATCTTGCATATAATTCCTACAAAAATGGTTGATTTTTTTTTATTACCCTCCATCTTCGGTTAATATAACGACATCAGCTTGAGGATTATTGTTATGTCGACTGAGAACACCAACACTGCTGTCGCAGAAGAAATTCCAAACCTTTTGATTACTCCCTCTGCACAAGAGTATTTACGTGATCTATTAGCAAAACAAAATACTCCAGGAATTGGCGTTCGAGTTTTTGTAGAGCATCCAGGAACACCACGCGCTGAATGTTGTATGGCTTATAGCGCGCCTGAAGAAGTGGTACCAACGGACTATAAACAGGATTATCCAGACTTTCCTGCATATGTAGATGCACCATCGATTCCTTATTTAGTTGATGCAGTCATTGATTACAATAAAGATCGTTTTGGTGGTCAGCTGACTTTCCGTGCACCTAACTCGAAAGTTCCACGTGTAGGGTCTGATGCATCAATCGAAGAGCGTATTACTTATGTATTACAATCTGAAATTAATCCAGGTTTAGAAGGTCATGGCGGTAATTGTAGCCTTGTGGAAGTACAAAATGATCCAGAACATGGTTTAACAGCCGTATTGAAGTTTGGCGGTGGTTGCCAAGGTTGTTCACCGATTGATGTGACTTTGAAACAAGGTGTTGAAACCACTTTAAAACAGCATGTTCCAGAATTACAGCGTGTTGTAGATCAAACAGATCATACTCAATCAGAAGGTGCATATTTCAAGTAATTTGAAGGATTGCATTTATGAATAAAAAAGAGCCTATATGAGGCTCTTTTTTTAATTTTTGAACCTTTATTTTGTTTTTAATATTGTTTCATAACAATAAAATCATGTGTATTAGTGAGTATTTAAATAATAATAATTATCATTTGTATTGGTTTTTACCATTTTTTTGTTAGAATTCACATAAATTTTTAAGCAAATCTTAAGATTTGTGTCGTTTAGGTGAAAACTATGTCGAATAAAATAACCCGTAAATCTTTACTCACGCTTTCAGTGATGAGCGGAATGCTTTCCATTGCATTTGCAGCAGAAACTAAAACACAAGAGCTTAATCAATTAGAGACTATCGTGGTGACAGCGAGTGGTTTTGAACAAGACATAAAGAAAGCAGCAGCCTCGATCTCAGTACTTTCACAAGAAGAAATTAATAAAAAAGCTTATCGTGATGTCACAGATGCACTGAAAGATATTCCAGGTGTTGTCGTGACAGGGGGAGGAAGTTCTAGTGATATTAGTATACGGGGTATGGGTAGTGCCTATACCGTGATTATGGTCGATGGTAAAAAAGTAAATACCCGCTCTGTGAGACCAAATAGTGATAATTCTGGGATTGAGCAAGGTTGGTTACCCAATATTGGCGCGATTGAACGAATTGAGGTGATTCGTGGTCCAATGTCTGGTTTATATGGCTCGGATGCGATGGGCGGTGTAATTAATATTATTACTAAAAAAAATACAGCTGAATGGACAGGTTCTATTAAGCTAGATACAACACTACAAGAAAATTCAAAATCAGGTCATCTTTATCAAACCAATGCATATATCGCTGGTCCTTTAATTGCAAATCTGTTGTCGTTCAAAGCAAATGGCTTATATTCTCAGCGAGATGAAGACGAGATTTATGGAGGTTACAAGGAGCAGAAAATTCGAGCGGGTGGAGCAGCCTTGAGTCTGACCCCGAATGATCAGCATACGATTGATTTGGACTATCAGCGTTCAATTCAAAATCGTAATGGAACCGTTGGAAAAAGTATCTCTCCTGTGCAAACAGGTCGAAATCCTCCAGTAGATTCACTTACAGATTATTATCGAACAGAATACAGCTTAACTCATCGAGGTCAGCTTGGTCCTGTTGAAACACATTCATATATTCAGCGTGAAGAAAATGAAAATCCATCACGCAATATGGAAGCCATCAATACTACTTTTAATACGATTAACAAGATTAACTTTGATCGTCATAGTTTGAGTTTTGGTGGAATGTATTTAAAAGAAGAATTAGATGATCAAGGCAATCAACTCAGTGTGGGAGGGGCAAAACCTGTCTCAAGTTTAGATCGTTACAGTTGGGCATTGTTTGCTGAAAATGCATGGAATGTTATAGATGATTTCACTCTGACTACATCATTACGTTTAGATGAAGATGAGAAGTTTGGTGATCATTGGAGTCCAAAAATCTATGGCGTTTGGGGTTTAAATGATCATTGGGTGATTAAAGGAGGCGTGTCTACAGGATATAAAACGCCTGCACTTCGTGCGACAGTCGCAGAGTGGGGGCAAGCAACAGGTGGTGGTCAAAGTAAGGGCGTAATTGTTGGTAATCCAGACCTAAAACCTGAAAAAAGTGTTAACTATGAGGTGTCTTTCAACTGGGATAATTTAGATCATCTCACTGCTGGACTTACTATTTTTAATAGTGATTTCAAAGATAAAATTACAGAAGTTAGAACCTGTCAGGATGAAAATGTTGGTGCCTTAGAGTGTGATTGGTTAGGTGAAAAATTCGACTTTGTCAGTTTACGTGAGAACGTGGATAAAGCCAATATGCGGGGTGCTGAACTGACGTTTGGATGGCAGGCGTTGCCTAATGTGAATGTATCAGCGAATTACACCTTTACAGATACAGAACAGAAGAGTGGTATTAATAAAGGTAAGTCTTTAAATGAAATGCCAAAGCATATGTTCAACACAACAGCGGATTGGGAAGTATCGGATCAGTTTTCTAGTTGGGCAAGAGTTAATTATCGCAGTAAAACATCTGACTATTTAAGTCGAACAGCGATGGCGAAAGGTAAGCCTGCCTATACCATGCTAGATGTTGGTGTCAATTATAAACCTACACAAAATGTCGCAATTGCCGCAGGGGTATATAATTTGCTAGATAAGGAAATAGATACAGAAACTTATAGTTATGTGTTGGATGGTCGACGTTATAATTTAGGACTTACATATAGTTTCTAACTTTAAATGATAAAAAAACAAGGCGCTTAGGCGCCTTGTTCATGATTGAGGATGTTCATTACTTGGTCAGAATAATAAAATTTCTCTAAATGAATACGTGCGCGTTGTCTTAAATAACCAGTGTCAATCAAACGCTTTAACACTGGCGTTAATAAAAGACTTAATTCATTTTGAATCAAACTCTCATTAATATTGAGATCTCGAAGGAGTTGATCAAACGTACGCTCCTGATTGCGTGCATACCATGCGTAAACACCATCATGTACTTGTTGTTTCATATAGGGTGTCTGACGAAGATGATCCCAGATCTCATGTCCCATACCAACAGTTTGCGTTAGATCTTGAACTTCAACATAATTTTTTAACACGGAAACGGGCATAACTTTAATTTTGTGCCAAATATTAGCTTGGAAATGATATAGCTTTTCATCATTAAAATGCTGATTGAGTACGCGCTCACTCATTTGGCTAATTTTAAGAATATTCTTCTGTAAATAATGGCCGACTGTATCATTTAGATTAGAGTCCGTAACAGTCTCTAATACAGATTTCCCCATTTTCATGAAATGACCAACGCCTGGGACACGTTTAGACATCACTGAATTATCCAAATAATCTTGAATAGAGTGTTGAATAAGTTGAGTAATCAGAGCAGAAAATGCAGGATTATTTACAATCGTTTTAATTAAGCGTTGGCGATGTTCACTTTTACTTGCAACGTATTGAGCAATCGTATCGATCGTTAAAACAGGAATAATTTCTTCGATGGTTGTTTCATCATTTAAAGGATGAATAAGTGTAAATCGAATGTGCTCGGCAATTTGTTCAACTAAAAATGAACTAGCAGGTGTATTTAAGATCTGTTTTTCAATTAAGGTATAAATTTGTTCAAAAGACCAAATATGTTGTAGTTGTTGTAAACGTATCCAATGATAGAACTGCGAGAACTCTTGTTGAATTGGTTCTGATTGCGAAAACTGTTGATCTAAAAAGTCCAGTTGAGCATCAATCAGTTGTTCTATCATTGGGTGTTTAAGCATAAAGACTCTAAATAAATGATTAAGGAGTAGGTGCAGTCACCGACTTTTGGGCTTGGGTTTTACTCAAGAACGGTAGATATTGTTGAACGACGAGCTGATCTGCTTCTAAGATCGGCATATGACCGACATTATCCAAGATGACAGGTGCTTGAGCGTTTTTCAAAAGTGATTTTAACTCAGGTGCGACTTCAACATTGATAATTTTATCTTGCTTGCCCCATAAAATCAGTGTTGGTGCATCAATTGATTTAGCAAGTAAGGCAAATGAGTCTGGTGTAAACAATTTATTGAGTGCAATGATTTGGTCAACCATTTTCTGAGTTTGTTCTATTTGTCCAATCATCATCTTTTCTTGTGCTTGGGCAATTTCTTTAGGAATAAACGGCGGGTTATGCATTGCTTGCTGCATTAAGAAATTAAAGTCGCCTTTTTTACTGACGATCATACTTCTGATTTGGTTTGGATCTTTCAAGTAAGGTGTATTTCCAGCTTTGTAGACACCAGCCGCATCAACTAAAAATAAACTCTTGGTTTCAAATGGATATTGACCCGCATAAAGCATCGCAATAGAGCCACCTAGAGAGTGTCCTGCAATATGAGCAGGTCCTGTTAAGTTTGCAGCCTCTATAAAACGGCGTAATTTTTCTGTGACATTAGGTACAGAATAATCAAATTCTTTCGGAACTTGGGTTTCGCCACTGGCAGGTAAATCTGGAATGATCACATGATAGTTGCCTGTTAATGCATTCGCGACACGATTCCAGTTATCACGACTACCAGCCAAGCCATGAATAAGTACAACAATCGGTTTACCGACTTGACCACCTTCACTATAAGACCATGTAATGTCACCAACTTTAAGCGTTTTACTTTGTAACCCAGCCCAAGCACGTTCCTGTTGTAATACATTTTGGAAACTCATTTCGATTTCAGCGGCTTGAGTCATGGTTGTTGTCATGGTTGCAGCAAGACTGCAACTGAAAGCGATAGCCGTCAGTGTTTTTCGGATTGGTGTGGAAAAGCTTCTATTCATCATGTTTTTTCTGTCCTTGATTTATTTTTAAACCTTTTGATTATTGTTGAAGTTTCAAACATAGTCATTTGCATATTCAACAGATGTCTGTAAATTATTGCCAATGAAATGATTATTTTTTCCTTATTTTTCTTGATAAATCGATCACCAAATGTTTGAGAGTTTTTATTTTTGTCAGTGACAATCTATCGTCCTCACATTAAACTATTTTTTCATGTCAATCATAGATGGATTTAAGCATGCTCACCGCTCATGAAGCTCTAGAACGTTTAAAGGCTGGTAATGCTCGTTTTGTGAAAGGGGAAGCCGCCCTACAGAAGCAACTCACTCACCAAGAACGTGCTGAAATGGCAAGTGAACAAAACCCTTTTGCTATTGTTTTAGGATGTTCCGATTCTCGAGTGCCAGCGGAGATGGTTTTTGATCAAGGCTTAGGTGATTTATTCGTTATTCGTGTAGCAGGAAATATTGTTGCACCTTCTCAAGTAGGTAGCGTTGAATTTGCTGCTGAACGTTATGATTGTGCTGTTGTTGTGGTATTAGGTCATAGTCACTGTGGCGCAATTCAAGCAACGATCGATACTTTAAAGCATCCTGATCAAGCACCTTCTTCCAACTTAATGTCGATCGTAAACCGTGTACGCCCATCTGTTGAAATCTTAATGCAAACAGAATTGAAAGATGATTTGAAAAAGTTATCGGCGCATGCTGTACGTTCTAATGTATTCGCTTCAGTAAATCAGTTGCGTCATGGTTCAGCAGTTCTTGAAAGCTTAATCGAGAAAGGCAAAATGATCGTGGTAGGAGCGGAATACTCACTTGAGACAGGTGAAGTGACTTTTTTTGATTTTTAAAACATTGTAGGGAATGATGATAATTGTTTTGTTAATCCAAATGAGGTAGTGGTTTTTTCTTATTGCGTCTTTCTACGATGCAATTCAAAAGATCCTATCTTTGCCTTGATTATCATCAACCCGTGGATTTGATTTGGTGTTGTAGGGGGCAGATTTAATTTATCGGTTTCTAAATTAGTTTGTCCAACTTCCATAGAATGCTTAGTGATTTTTACTACATCCTTTCTTTATAGTTACAATCGCTACTAAATATGTTTATTATTGTTGGCTAACAGTCAGATAGTAAAATAGCCCTGATTGTCTCCGAGTATTGATATGACTTGACAGGGCTTACACCAGTCGATTGATGTAACTGTTGAAATATTACACATAATTAATGTAAATATTGATTATTAAAAATGAATTAGAATGTTGAATTGAGTGACTCAAGACTAAGGTGCCCAAGTTGCAATAGTAAACAAACAAGAGTGACGCCAAGCAAATCGAGTATTTTGGTAACACGATATTCCTTTAAAGGGTGCGGAGATTATTTCTTTATAAAAGATGAAATCCTAGGTGTTAAAGGTTGCTGTATAAGATCAATCGTAAAAATAATTGCCTTCATTATTGTTTTGATAATTGGTATATTTATCACCATAGATAGAAATAGTGAAAGCAGCCCGCCTTCAACAGGTCAAGAAAACAAATCAACCCAAGATAATAGTGATCAAACTCGAGAGATAAAGGAAGCAGTAGAAGCTGAAAGATATGAAAAAGCTGCACATGAATACATACCAACTGAAGAAGATTACAAGAACTTAGGGCAGATACAGAAGGTTTCTAAATCCGAAAATCTAACAATTCTTGAAACTACCAGAGAATCTGATTAATGAAGAAAATTTTACTACTTAGTTTATTAGTTACTTGTAGCTCGGGCTTTGCAGGTAGTTTTGAGGATATGCAGAAGTTAGACAAAGAAATTAAGAATCTTAAAAGTGAGCTTAACCTAGTTTATAAAAAAGTATATTCACAAACTGAAGCTAAGGAAGAGTTACAAGCAGCACAAAAATCATGGCTTAAGTTTAAAGAATTACAGTGCGGCGATTTTGTAGTTGCAGATACTCTGGGTAGCCCTGCAACAGTAATTTATGATTTAACTTGTCAATCAATTCTCTATAAACAACGAATCAACTTTTTAAGAGAAATGTTTAACCTATAAATGTAGCGTCTGTAAAAAATATATGTAGATTCGGTTTAAAGGATTTTTGTTAAAAGTTCTTCAAGCGTGATACTAAAATCATTGATGTCGGTTATTAGATTTTGACTAGGTGTGATTCTTTTTTTGCTTGCTGTCGTAACAGATAATTACATTTTCAAAGGATTATCTGTTGGAAAGATTATCATCTAATCTGTTGCATGACGAAAAACACCGTTTAAACCTTTAATCCCACTACACAGTTAGACTAAATGTGTTCAATTTTAGCAACACAGATTAAGGTAGATGAACGAAACAATCGTATGTATAACGCAATGCGGTGGGATTGCTAGTCCATACGTCTCTCTCCTCTACGGTAGAAATTTAATATTTATAATGCTTCTCGAATGTATGGATAAGCTAAATTTAACATGATCGGCTGCGCCTTAGCATTTGGATGAATTTGATCTTTTTGAATAAGATTTTTATTACCCGCCACACCCTCCAAAAAGAAAGGTAAAAGCTTAACTTTGTATTGCTGACTTACAACTTTATAATTTTTTTCAAACGCTGTGCTATACGCCGTTCCATAATTTGGTGGTATCTTCATACCAAACAGTAAAACTGTTGCCTTTTGTCTTTGACTGAGTTGTACCAACTGAGCAAGATTACGTTGGATCATTTGAGGGGGTTGTCCTCGAAGTCCATCATTACCACCTAGCTCAATCACCACAATTTCAGGCTTATAGGTTTGTAATAGCTTAGGCATTCTTGCAAGTGCACCGCTTGTTGTTTCACCGCTTACACTTGCATTGACCACTTTGTGTTTTTTCGGATACTGTTGGTCAAGCCGTTGTTGTAATAAGTTAACCCAGCCTTGTTTGACATCTATTCCATAGCCTGCACTCAGACTATCTCCCACAATCAATATGGTCTTAGCTGAAACGATTGTCGGGAATACACATATTGCAAGCGCTCCCAGTGTTTTAGAAACGAACAAGATAACTTTAGATATTTGCATAGCACTTAAAATTTGTTCTAAAGGATACGTGACATCATGCCACAACCGATTATTTCTGCTCGAAAAGTTACACAAACCATTCAAATTAATCAGCAAAATTTAACGATTTTAAAAGAAATTGATTTGGAAATTTATCAGGGAGAGCAGATTGCAATTACGGGACGTTCAGGTTCAGGGAAGTCAACATTGTTGGGGATTTTAGCGACTTTGGATCGTCCGAGTAGTGGAGAATTGACGGTTTGTGGTCAAGATGTACATCAACTAACTGAGGAACAACGAGCACAAGTTCGTTTAGAAAATATTGGGTTTGTATTTCAGTCATTTCAACTTCTTCCACAGTTAAGTGCTTTAGAAAATGTCATGCTGCCGATGCGTTTACAGCCAGACTTCCAATTTAAAGATGCTGAGAAAAAAGCGTTGGCATGGTTAGAGCGTGTTGGTTTGATTCGACAGGCTCATCAAACACCCAAAGTTTTATCTGGTGGTGAGCAACAGCGTGTCGCTATTGCACGTGCCTTGATTGCTGAACCTAAATTAATTTTTGCAGATGAACCCACAGGTAATTTAGATGGGCAAACTGCAGAAGAGATTGAACAATTACTTTTTGATTTAAACAAAGAGTTGGGAACAACATTGGTTCTAGTCACGCATGATCAAAACTTAGCTGAACTTTGTCAACGTCATGTCAAACTCATCGATGGTCAGATTCAGGAGATTGTTCGATCAGGAGGGGCAATATGAGTTCTATTTTAAAGCCCTTACTGATACAAAGTTTTCGAACGGGAGGTTTGTATTTACTGATTATTGCACTTTCATTGGCGATCAGCGCGACAACAGCTTTGAAATTTAGCAACACTCAAGTACAAAATGCTGTGACCTTACAAGCAGCTGAAATGCTTGGAGCTGATCTGGTGTTGTCGGATAGTCATCCGATTCAGTCCAGTTGGATAGAGCAAGCGAATAAGCTGAACTTGAAGCATTCTCCAGTCACTGTATTTGGTTCTATGGCACATACCCAAGATCAATTTGTCATGGTTAATGTCAAAGCGGTCAATGATCAATTTCCTCTACGAGGCAAGTTAGAAATTGAACCCCAAGCCAAATCAATACAACCAAATCAAGTCTGGTTAAGCCCACGGGCAGTTGATTTACTCAAAGTTAAATTAGGTGAACAAGTTGCAATTGCAGATGGAACATTTACTTTCACAGGCGTGATTGAACATGATTCAATTCAAGAGTTAGGTTTCTCTGGATTTTCACCAACAGTTATTATTCATCAGGCGGATATTGCGAAGACAAATGCCATACAAGTAGGGAGTCGGATTGAATATCGTTTATTGATGGCGGGTCAGCTAGAACAAGTAAATGCATTCAAAACGATTTATAAGCAGCAAACTCATCAAGAGGATGAAATCTCTCCGAATGCAAATTCATCTGTAGAAAATTCGGAACAAACTTCACTTCGATTACGTGATGCTAGTCAGTCCAATACACGATTAATGAAACCAATCGAGAATTTGGATACATTCCTACAGCTCGCCAATTTACTTACTATTTTGCTTTGTGGGATTGCGATTGCTCTAACTAGTCAACGTTATGTACAACAAAACCAAGATCATATTGCTTTGATGCGGTGTTTGGGTTCAAGTAAGAAACAGATATTGATTGCTTATTTAGGCTTGTTAGCCTTGGTAAGTGCTATTTCCATCGTATTGGGAAGCCTGATTGGCATCGCATTAGGCTATGGATTATTGCAATTGATGTTGCAGCTCATTCCGCAACTACAAGTTAGTTTTGCTGTATTTGATATCCTGATGGCATTACCGATTGCTATTTTCACCAGTGTAATGGTTTTGATTGGTTTTATTCTGCCAAGTATTTGGGAGTTATTAAATACGCCGCCAATACGGGTAATTCGTCAACAAGAACGTTCACGCAAATCCTATGTAGCCATGTTTGCTATCGGCACGATCAGTTTAATGATTTTTAGTTTAGTTCTTAGTGATAATTTACAACTAAGCCTAATGGTTCTCGCTGCAATTCTTGTGCTTTGTGGAGTCTTATATGCTGTTATTTGGTTGCTTCTCAAACTGATCAAACAATTAAAGCACCCATTATCTGCCTATGTTCGGATACCGCATCAAACTGCATTGCAAATTACGGCACTTGCGTTGGGATTAAGTTTAATTACGGTACTTAGTGTATTGAGAACAGACTTACTTGAGCGCTGGCAACAACAACTTCCAGAGGGAACACCTAACCAATTTGTGTATGGTCTGCCCCCATTTGACATGCCTTTGTTGAAACAATCGTTGGAACAGAATCATTGGAGTTCAACGCCGTTATATCCAAATATTCGAGGTCGATTGATTTCAAAAAATGGTGTAGCTTTCTCTCCAGAATTGATCAAAGAAAATAACTCATTACGTCGTGAATTAAATCTTACGCAGTCCTCTGAGTACCCTAAAGATAATGTGATTACTCAAGGACGTTCAGCATTTACTCAAACTGGGCAAGTTTCTGTTGAAGAAAAATTGGCGAGTGAACTTGGAATCAAGATTGGCGATCAACTGAGCTTTAGTCTGCCTGAAGGAAGCTTGAATGCAACCGTGATTAATTTACGCTCCGTAGAATGGGAAAGTTTTAGCCCCAATTTCTTTTTCATTTTTTCACCTAAAACGATGGATGAAAATGCTGGAAGTTATTTAGGTAGTTTTTATGTTCCGCCAACTGATCAGGCAAAAATGGTTGAGTTGATTCAGCAATTTTCAAATACTGTTTTTATTGATGTTGGACGTGTTCTAGATGAAGTGAAACGTTTGATGACTGTGTTGGTTCAGATCGTGACAGTACTTGCAATGTTGGTTGGTTTGTCAGGTATCTTAGTCTTGATTGCGTGCTTAAATGTATTGATGGATGAACGTCGTCGAGAAGTGGCACTGTTAAGATCATTTGGAATCGCTAAGAATCGATTAAAACGCATGTTGAGTTTAGAAATCGGTTTTATTGGATTAGTCTCAGGTGTTGTGGCATGTCTTTTTGCTGAGGTGATCAGTACTATCGCTAGCTACAAAATGCAAATGTCTATTCAATGGCATCCAGAAATCTGGATTATTCTTCCTTTGACTATGATGGTGGTATGTACATTGATAGGTCGTTATCGCTTAAGCTATCTCTGTGATATACCACCTTTGCAAAGTTTAAGAGAAATTAATCAGTCTTAAAAACTGATCTGATTTTGGCGCAGAATCTCAGTCCACAAAGGAGTGAGTTCTGTGCTGAGTCGGGTGCAATACCAATAAAAGATGCTTAAAGTCGAGACTGCAACAAGCAGTGCTATAAATTGGAATA
>Ga0172373_10005054_pt1 | contig 18261 bp, 16 predicted proteins | sample Lak10m_2_FD_114546 | JGI IMG/M metagenome (GOLD analysis project Ga0172373, IMG submission 114546) | Freshwater microbial communities from Kabuno Bay, South-Kivu, Congo - kab_092012_10m | ecosystem: Environmental > Aquatic > Freshwater > Lake | place: Democratic Republic of the Congo...
GATTTCTCTATGCCTGCTTTCGGACTGGAGGTGCAGGAAACACACATCAGTGCGCCAGCGAAGGCCACGATGGTCAGATAACTTGAAATATTGTTCATCATCAGTCAATTAATAAACTTCCCATTCGTGAACACCACCCGATACACCTTCCTTGAAGGTCATTTCAAGGCGGAGGGCGGTGGTTTTTACCGGTTCAAACTGTATCTCCGTCCAGCCATCTTTGTTGGTTGAGTAGCCTGCCGGTACGTAAACAGACCTCCAGACGCCGTTTTCCAGGTACTTAATCTCCCATTTTTCGGGGATTCGGCATCCGCCACCGGTTGATTCATCGTCGAAAAAGTAAATCCGGGCAGTGCCGACCTGCTCTTCCCCGGTGAAATTATACTGTATCCACTCGGCAGATCCGAATTCCGGCCACCAGTGAACAAACGAGCTCTCGTGATCGGCGCTGTTTCTGACCGGCATCTGGTCGGTAACCAGCAACGGGTCGCCTTTACATCCGCCTGACACCTCCACTTTCGAGCGCGATGCCAGTGTGGGTTGCGCGAGTGCGCGTGCGTGCCTGAGATCTTCAGGAATCCATACTGTCATATTATCAGCTCCCCGGTTGTTCCACATAAAATAGGGGACAGCCTTGAGGGCCAGCGGCTGAAGATCGGCCTTTTCGGGTGATATTTTTTTACTGACGAGGAAGCCCCGGAACTGCATGGTTTGTATGCCGCCGAAATGTGCAGCATCAAAAACTGGTCTGATGGTAGCCGTGTCGGGTACAAACAGGTTCAATACACGGTCATCAGACTGGTCTTTGCCTTCCAGACAATAGATCATCGGTCCGAATCTTACCGCAAACCTGCCCCGATCGGCCTCCACCCTGGAGTTGGCCAGCACCCTTTTCGGGCGCATGGGCATATCAGCCTCCAGTATATCGCCGGGCATCCATTTCCGGTTGAACACCGCGAATCCCTTTTCAAAAGACGGAATAATGAGACTGCCATTCAATCTGAAGACCACCGGCGATTCAGATTCGTCGCGGAAGTGGTACAGATCAAGTGGTACCACGTCGCCTTTCGCCCACCCGGGTATGCGCACGCGCAGGGTGAACGTATTGGGCATGGTTGGCTCTACACGTATTTTCACCAGTCCGCTCCACGGGAAGTTTGATTCCTGCCGCACCTTTACATTGACCTTCTGGCCTTTCGAATTGATATTCTGTATTTCGGTACTGCTGTTTCCGAACTGATTGATATACAAATCGTTGCCTGATCTTGCATAGTACAGCGACGGCATGGAGGTAAAGAAACGGGTCAGGTTGGGCGGACAGCAGGCACAGGAGAACCAGTCGGTACGCTCCGTATTTTTTCTGCTTTCGAGCGGATTGGGGTAGAAATAATGGTCGCCGGAGAGCGACAGTCCGGCATTGAGCGCGTTGTACAGCGTAAGTTCCACCACATCGAGATACCGGCTGTCGCCGGTGAGCTGGAACATGCGCTGCGACCACAGGACGAATGCAATAGAGGAGCATGTTTCGTTGTAGGCTGTGTAGTTGGGCAGGTCGAAAGCGCCACCGAATCCCTCGTTGCTGCCGGTAGCGCCCACGCCACCGGTCAGGTACATCTGGCTGCCCACGATATCCTCCCAAACCGAGCGCATGGCGTCATCATATTCGTGTGTGCCCGTGTAAGCGGCCAGGTCGGCGGTAGCCATGAACATATAACAAAGCCGGACGGCGTGTCCTGCCGCCGTTCTCTGATCCCTGACGGGTTGGTGATTTTGAGCGTATTCGTCGCCGTAGCCCCTGGCGTCAATGAAAAACTTCGCCAGATCGAGCCAGCGCTTATCGCCGGTGTTCCGGTACAGACGAATCAGGCCAATCTCGATTTCCTGGTGACCCGGAGCCACGCGCAGTTTGCCGGGACCGAAATCCCTGGCCAGCAGTTCGGCGTTTTTCAGTGCCACATCGAGCAGTGTTCTTTTTCCGGTGGCTTCAAAGTAGGCGACGGCCGCCTCGTACAGATGGCCCGCGCAGTACAGTTCGTGGCTGTGTTTGTCTTCATTTTGCCAGCGCGGTCCTTTCAGCCAGTCCAGATACGCCCCTTCAACCAGTGGTTTCTCGGTCGAGCCAGACTTGCGGACTCTTTCTGAAATAGTGCGCCATGTATATATGTAGCCATCGGGCTCCTGAGCGGCCTTTATTTTCTCAATCAGGGCGTCTGTCTGTGCTTCCAGTGTGGCATCGCGTTTGATTCTCAATGCATTGGCAGCGCCCTCTATACTTTTATATACGTCGGAGTCGTCGAAAGGAAAGCGTGTACAGACATTCCCCGGTACCGCTCCCGAGGCCACGTCAAAATTTTTGATCCGGAGTGTTTCCTCGTTTTTTTTGTAGGTGGCTGGTACGGTAACCGAGCAGACCGTTTCAATTCTGGGCTTCCAGAACTTATCCTCCATTTGTACCTGATGGAAAGGAATGGGCTGGATCGGGTATTGCTGGGCAATGAGTGTTGTGAAAGAAGAAAAAAGCAGTAGTGTGAGTGAATATTTCATGGGTTTACAGCGTGTTGACGGATCAAAAAAACGGGCTGTACACCAGCATTTGTGTGTACAGCCCGTTCGGGTTATGGCAGAGCGGACTGATTTACTTCCTGTTCCGCATATAGAACCAGAGGGCGCCGAAGGCTACAACGAGAATAGCCGGGAAAGTCACCAGATTGCCGAGGGCTGCCTGACCTGCCACCAGTTCTGCTTCGCTGCCGGAGAGTCCGCGGGCGGTAGCTTCCGCCTGTGCAGAGTCTATCCAGCCTCCCACAATTGGCTGGGCAATACCAGTTGCCAGCATACCGATTCCACCAATAATAGACATGCCAAGCGCGCCTGATTTAGGGATATATTCCCCGACAAAGCCGAGCATAGTGGGCCAGAAATAGCATACACCGATGGCAAACATGATAGCTGCCAGGTAGGTAGTGGAGCCTGTGGTAACGCTCAACAGGTATATACCTACTGTTGCAATAATGGAGGAGGCCCACAGAACACCTGTAGGATTGAGCCGGTGAACAACCGGGCCGGCAAAAAAGCGGCCAACGGCCATCAGTCCGGTAGTCAGTGCCAGCACAAGCATGGGCTGTGCCCCCGACTGTTTCAGCAGGATACCCACCCACTGCTGTGTACTGAGCTCTGCGTTGGCGGTGAGCACCATACAGAACAGCATGAAGAAGAACAGGGGAGCCATCATGCCGGAGAGATTTTCGCTCACGCTGGTCTGGCCGGCTGCCTCTGCCTCCGGGAATTTCTGTCCGTAGAACAGGTAGGCATATACGGCAGTGGGAATCAGCATTACGGCAATCTGTAGTTGCCAGCCCATTCCGGCCCCTGTCATAAACTGGGAAATCAGCGATCCCAGAAAAATGCCGCCGGGAAACCACACGTGAAAACGGTTCAGCATGGTTGTCTGATTATTCTTGTACATGTTGGAAATCATGGGGTTGCAGGCTGCTTCCACCATGCCGTTTCCAAATCCGATCAGAAAACTCGACACGAGGAGCATCGTGTAGCCGGATGCACCCATAGTCATCAGAATACCGGCAAGGTGTGTGACCAGTGCCAGCATCATCATCTTTTTGGGGCCGAGGTTGTTGTACAGAAGGCCTCCGGTTACGGTGGCTACCGGGAAGCCTATGCCCAATACCAGCAGATTGATGTAACCGAGTTGCTCCTTGGTCAGGCCGAAAGCATCTCCGAGAGATCCGAGAATCCCCGCCCTGATAGCAAACGCGAAGGCGGTGGTTACCAGTGCAAAGCAGCTGGCAATGAAGAGGCGATTGGCATTGACGCCATTGGCAGAGGGGTTGTCCAAAGTGTAGTTGTTCGTCATAGGATGAAGGATAGTAATAGCTTGTTCAGGAATCTCTTGCCGAGTCAAAAACGGCTCATTTTTCACCTTTTTTCAGTTGCGTAGCACCGGCTATGCGCCTTCAAAAACGCAAAAACTGACAAAAAATCAGCCTGTTTTTGCCAACGGCAGAGAATCCTGAACAAGCTATAATGGTTTCAGACGTTTTTCAATTTGAAAAAAACGACGGCCAAATGTATAAACACCAAAATTATTTTCCGAAAAATAATTTGTCAACAAATTACTGCACCCTCCTGATTGATGCCTGACAGATACACATCGGCCTCGATTTTCTGTTTTTCAAACACTTTTTTCATGGAAATACCGGCATTTTCTGCGACGAGGCTGTTCGGGCAAAGAGCAAAAATAGCGGGTCCGGTGCCCGAAATACTGCAGCCCAGCGCACCGGCGTCGAGTGCTGCCGCCTTCACATCATAGAATCCGGGGATGAAAGCTGCCCGTTGCGGTTCAATAATCACGTCGTTCAGGCTGCGTCCGATGAGCGCTATATCGGCGTTATAGAGTCCGATGATAAAGCCGGCCAGGTTGGCGTTCTGCTGTATATGGCTGGCGAGGGGTACTTCCTGACGGAGACGTGTACGCATTTCCCTGGTCAGCAGTTCGAGGTGTGGGCGCACGACAGCCATAAACAGACCTTTGGGCACATGCAGCCGGTGTACGTCGAAGGAATCATTGTCGCGGGCAATCATGATGCCGCCCAGGAGTGAAGGCGCCACATTGTCGAGTTGTATTCCGCCTGAAACAAGTCGCTCGCCGGCGGCGGCAAACGGGAGGAGTTCCCTTTTACTCATCCCGGTCCTTAGCACTTCACTGACGGCATACACAGCGGCTGCAGCACTGGCTGCACTGCTACCCATTCCGCTGCCGAGCGGCATTTTTTTGTGTATTTCGAGTTCGATACCCTGTTTTTCTGCGCCGATATGCTCCAGAAAGCGGAGAGCAGCCACGCCGGCCGTATTTTGTTCAGCCTCATAGGGGAGTTTCCCTCCCGCACCGGTTATTTTGGTAATTCTGACTCCCGGGGTATTTGATTTGCTGGCGATAATCTCGTCGCCCGGTCGTTCCAGTGCGGCGCCCATGATATCGAAACCGATACCGATATTACCGACGGATGCCGGTGCGAATACTTTGATTCCTGACATGTTATTTAGAAAATTCCTTTTTCGGGATTTTTGCCCTGAACATCTTTGAAATAATTCCAGATATAATCCAGGTCGGCCTGTTCATTATCGGTCGGGTAGAAAAGAACCGGGTCGAAAAACACCTCTTTTTTAGCGAAGTCGAATTTACACAGACAGATGGGTACCCCTGCCAGTCGTGCGATGTGATAGAATCCGGTTTTAAATTTATCCACCTTCTTGCGCGTGCCCTCGGGCGCGAGCACCAGGTGCATGTGTGGTTCGCGGTTGAAGGCATCCACGGTGGCACCTACAAAATTATGGCTGGAGCGTCTGTCAACGGGGATTCCGCCCAGCCAGCGAAAGAAGAATCCGAACGGACCTTCAAAGAGCGTGTGCTTGCCGACATAGTTGGCATCCAGCTTGCCGGCACTTTTCACCAGTACCCCGAGTGGAAAATCGAATGTGGAGGTGTGCGGAGCCACAGCAACAACAACTTTGCTGAGGTGAGAGGGGTATTGTCCGGTTATTTTCCAGCCAAGTACCCACAGGATAAATCTGCTGAGGAGGGAGAACATTTTTTGACAATTTAGGTGGCGCTAAGGTAGCTATTCGGCCGATTTTACGGTGAAATTGAAATTCAATTCATGAAAATGACCGACGGCTGCCCAAATGAGGGTACTTTTGTGGCATGAGCGACAAGTTACGCGCCTATTTTTACCTGCATTTCTGCGTGTTCATCTGGGGTTTTACGGCCATTCTGGGAAAGCTTATTACCCTGAAGGCAGTTCCCCTGGTGTGGTGGCGTGTACTCATTGCCAGCAGTGTATTAGCCGTATTTATTCCCCGGGCGCAGTGGAAGCTGCTGACGAGGAGTGCTTTTCTTCAGATGACGGGTATCGGTGTACTGGTCGCACTGCACTGGCTTTGCTTTTACGGAGCCATCAAACTGTCCAACGCCTCGGTAGCGGTGGCCACCATGGCTACCACGTCGTTTTTTGCTGCACTGACAGAGCCGTTGATTCTGAAACAGCGCATCAAATGGTACGAGCTGGGTATCGGACTGGTTATTCTCCCGGGTATGGCACTGGTTGTCGGAAATATTGACTGGGGAATGCGCACCGGATTTGCAGTTGGCGCGGTCGGGGCACTGTTGGCTGCCCTTTTTTCATCATTGAACAAGAAAATGATTGAAAATAATCCGCAGCCCCCGCTCGTGATGAGCGCGGTTGAACTCGGTGCTGCCACGGTTGCCTGTACGCTGATATTGCCCGGGTTGCTATGGACTGCCCCCGAAACCGCCATCTGGCCGGGTGAGGGCGACTGGTACTGGTTACTCCTGTTGTCCATCGCCTGTACCGTACTGCCTTATTACCTGTCATTAAAGGCAATGAAACACATTACGGCATTTGCAGCCAACCTGACCATCAACCTGGAGCCGGTTTATGGAATTGTGCTGGCGGCACTGTTTTTCCGGGAGGACAAAGAGTTAAATTCAAATTTCTATATCGGCATGGCAGTTATTCTGCTGGCTGTATTCAGTCATCCATTTCTAAAACAACGCTTCGATCGTGAAGCCCTGTGAATATGCGCGAAAAATCAAAACTCAGCGTACTGATCAATAATGATCTGTTCATTGCCTGCAACAAGGCGCCGGGTATGGCCACCCAGCCCGACAAAACCGGCGACGAGTGCCTGCTCGATCTGGTAGAGGTGCGTTGCAAACAACGCCCGGTACACGCTGTGAATCGCCTCGACAGACCGGTGAGCGGTGTCGTGCTTTTTGCTAAAACAAAAGCGATTATGACCGAGCTGACCGATCAGTTCCGTCACAAGACCGTGGAAAAGGTTTATCTGGCAGTGGTACAGAACGAACCGCCGGAGCCGGGGGGCAGGCTGGTACATTACCTGCAGAAAAATCAGATAAAAAATATAGCGACGGCCCATGCCGAGACTCAGCCGGGAGCCGAGCTCGCCGAGCTTCATTACAAGGTGATCGGCAAAACAGACCGCTATTTCCTGCTGGAAATACATCCAGTAAGTGGCAAACACCACCAGATACGCGCCCAACTGGCAGCAATCAACTGTCCGATCAAGGGAGATGTGAAATATGGTGCACGCAGGAGCAATCCCGACAGGTCCATTCATCTGCACGCCTGGAAACTGACATTTGAGCATCCAAGGAACGGGTCGCCCGTTGAACTGGTGGCAGATGTGCCTGATGAGCCGCTGTGGAGATCTGCTATGGGTATAGCAGCGCATGATGACAGCGACGGGAACTAGTCCGAAATAAATACGTCTCTGGCAATTCAGTCGCACTGAACTGCCAGAGATGTAAATAAGAATGAGAAGGGATCCCTGAAAGGAATTCCGGAAAGCTTTTACGCTGAATTAGCTGGCCATTGCGTTTACGTGGCGTGTCAGACCGCTCTTCAGGTTGGAAGCCTTGTTGCGGTGGATGTTGCCTTTCTTCGCGAGACGGTCAATCATGCTGACAACTTTGGGCAGGAACGCCTTGGCTTCTTCCTGATCTTTCAGTTCGCGGAGATTTTTGATTGCTGTACGAGCCGTTTTCTTGTAGTAACGGTTCTGCAGACGACGCTTCTCGTTTTGGCGGATGCGCTTGAGTGCTGACTTGTGGTGTGCCATATTTTATATCAGAATTGCCTGAATTTCTTGAAAAGAATGTACCCTCGCTTTTGGGCGTGCAAAGGTATGACTTTTGGGCGGATTTTTTAAATGGTCTTCCAAATATTTTTTTGTTCCTGCGGGATATTGTTAATCAAAACCTATTTGAGCGTCAAATGACTCAGCTGGTTTGATTTTTGTCGTTTTTTGACAAAATGTAATGCCATGAAACGCATACTACTACTGCTGTTTTTTCCTGTAATCGTTACTTCATCCTGTGCGGTATATCCAAAGGGTGAATTTAATCCACAGGAGGTGCCATCGGCCCCCGATTTTTCCAGTCTCGACAACTGGTCTGCCCACCCCGACAAAGCGGATCCTGCCGACCGGACACCGGCTGACTCGATTTTGAGCGTTCAAACCGATTCGGGTGTGGATGTACTGTTTTTCCATCCTACCACGCTATTCGGGAAAAAGCGATTCGGTGCTGTCTGGAATGCGGATGTTCGCAACGCGTATGTGAACAAGCGTACTGACGATGGCAGTGCACTTTTTCAGGGTTCTATCTTCAACGGTACCGGGCGGGTATTTATGCCGCGGTATCGGCAGGCGCACCTGGATGTGTTTTTCAAAAGATCCGGTTCGGAATCTGCCAAAAAGGCACTTCAGCTGGCTTACACTGACATATCCAATGCCTTTGATTACTATCTGGAGCACTGGAACGGGGGCAGACCGTTTATCATTGCCGGACACAGTCAGGGTGCCCTGCACGCCATGACACTCATCAAGAACCGTATAGAGGGAACAGCACTGAAAAATCAGTTGATTGCTGCGTATATCGTGGGATGGCCGGTTCATCACGACTATTTCACCGCCTTCAAGCCCTGTGAAACACCGGAAGAGACAGGCTGCTACTGTACCTGGCGCACCTGGAACCGGGAATATGTGCTGAAGAACGGGAATAACGAGAAACTTATTCCTGGCATAGTGTGTACCAATCCTGTTCTGTGGACCACCGAGGAGGGGGTGTACGCACCGAAAACCTCCAACAAGGGAGGCCTTTCATTTGATTTTACAAACCTTCATCCTGCCTTTGCCGATGCCGAGGTATATAAAGGCGTACTGATGGCTTCCAAGCCAAAATTCCGGGGAAGTATTTTCTTTAACCGCGTGAATTACCACATAGGCGATCTGAACCTGTACTACATGAACGTGCGCGAGAACGCGCACCTGCGTGCGCAGACGTTCTTGACTCGGTGAGAGAATTCTGAACAAGCTCGTACGCCGGCAACCTGGATCAGCCCTGTCGTTTTTCGTGCAGTTTTTTAAAGAAAGTGTTCAGTTCGTCCAGAGAATAGAACAGTACCTCGCGCGGTTTTGAGCCTTCTGCAGGACCCACGATACCGAGGCCCTCGAGCTGGTCCATAATCCGTCCGGCGCGGTTGTATCCGAGTTTCATACGGCGCTGAATCATACTGGTGGAGCCGTGCTGGGTTTCCACGACGAGCCGTCCGGCATCTTCCAGCATATCGTCCATATCGGCCAGGCTGAATGATTTGGCGGCTCCGCCCTCTCCGTCGGGGTGGAATTCGGGCAGGAAGAAAGGTTCTGCAAAGCCCTGCTGGTGTGCAATAAAGTCAATCACCCGCTCCACCTCCGGGGTGTCCACGAACGCGCTTTGCAGTCGGATGATATCGCCGCCCACGGAGAGCAGCATATCACCGCGACCGATGAGCTGTTCGGCACCCCCCGAGTCGAGAATAGTGCGAGAGTCAACCTTTGAAGTAACCTTGAAGGCCAGTCGTGCCGGGAAGTTGGCCTTGATGATACCGGTGATGATGTTCACCGAGGGGCGCTGGGTGGCAATAATAAGGTGTATTCCGACAGCCCGGGCGAGCTGGGCCAGGCGACCGATGGGCAGTTCCACCTCTTTGCCGGCCGTCATAATCAGGTCGGCAAACTCGTCAATAATGAGAACGATATAGGGCAGGAACCGGTGTCCCTTGTTGGGATTCAGCCGGCGTGCCACGAATTTATCGTTGTATTCGGTGATATTTCTGGTTTCCGCTTTCTTGAGCAGGTCGTAGCGGTTTTCCATTTCTATGACCAGTGAATTCAGGGTATGAATCACCTTGGTGGTGTCTGTAACGATAGGCTCCTGCTGATCGGGGAGGAAGCCCAGGAAGTGATTTTCAAGGTGTGCGTACGGGAACAGCTCTACCTTTTTGGGGTCAATAAGGATCATTTTGACCTGAGAAGGGTGTTTTTTGTAGAGCAGCGACATGAGTATCACGTTGATACCCACCGATTTACCCTGTCCGGTAGCGCCGGCCACGAGCAAGTGGGGCATCTTGGCCAGATCGGCCACGAATACTTCGTTCTGAATGGTTTTGCCCAGGGCGATGGGCAGCTCCATTTTTGCCCGTTTGAACCGCTCGTCCATGAGGACCTCCCTGATACCCACCGTTTGCCGTTTCTTGTTCGGCACTTCGATACCGATAGTGCCTCTCCCCGGAATCGGGGCGATGATACGGATGCCGAGTGCCGACAGGTTCAGGGCGATATCATCCTCGAGGCTCTTGATTTTGGAAATACGGATGCCGCGCGCGGGTACGATTTCGTACAGTGTCACCGTCGGGCCGATAGTCGCCTTGATCTTCTCGATTTCAATCTTGAAGTACATCAGCGTCTGGAGAATCTGATTTTTATGCAGCTCCAGCTCTTCACGGTCTATTTCCAGCACATTATTGTCGTGCTCGACGAGCAATTGCAGGTGTGGATATTCGTAGTGAGACAGTTCGAGGGTAGGGTCGTAAGGCTCGTTCAGGTCCGGATTGTCTTCCTGAACAATTCTGGTGGGCGGCTTGTAGGCGTCTGCATGTTCGGGGTCGGAGGGTGGCGGAGCGGAGTTGACAATAATTTCCAGGTCGTCGTCCTGAGGCTGCGACATGGGGGGCTGCTTGACAGCGATGGCACCTTCATCTTCGGCGAAGAGTCCGGACCGATGCGACAAATCAAGCGAGAGTGGGGCCGCGGTTGATTGTGGCTGTGCGGTAAAGAGCGTGGTTTCCGGGGCTGCCGCTTCTTCCGGTGCGGGTGTTTCTGTGTAGGTACGTGCTTTTGAGGGTCTTGTTTTCGGGCGTTCGGTTGGTCTTTGTTTGCCGTAATTACCCGAGATCATATCGCTCCATGCCTGTCTGGTCTCATGCCACAGACTTTGCCACGTGAATTCGGTGAGATCCGGGTTATTGGACCACACAAAAGTGCTCACTACACCAAAAATCATGAGTGCCACGGTGCCAATATCGCCCAGCCAGTGAATGAGATACTGACTGATGGCCTGTCCGAACACACCACCCCACGGGAATTCCAGTGACCGGAGGAAGAAGGAGCACAGGACAGATACAATAACGGTATAAACGACCGCCCGCTGGAAAGGAACAAACAAGTAACTGAGGCTGGCCTGCCTGATCAGAGCCAGTCCGAATTTGTACAACAGATATACGACACCATAGGAAGCTGCTCCGAATCCCCAGTAAACAATCGAGTCGGATGCGAAGGCACCCAGTCTGCCGAGCCAGTTGTCAACGGCCACATCTGCGAAAAACATTTCCCAGGAAAACCTGAACACGATGTCGTGGTCATTTTCCCAGGTAAAGAAGTACGAGGTGAAGGCTATGAGCAGATAGAACGACAGGAACAGGCAGAATACTCCAATCAGTTTGGATACCCGTTCGCCGTCGAAATTGAAACTCAGTTGTCCTTGTTTTTTTGTTGCCATGTTCAGGGGTGACGCTTCTGTCGGTACGCAAAAGTAAGCGAATTGCTTTGATCAGACAGTATTTCCGTTGAGAATCCGCATAACGCAAAAATCCCGGGTAAGCAAAGCATGCATACCCGGGATTACTCCTTGAGAGGAGTGTATTGACTGCTCAGATAACAGTGTGATCTGATGTATTTGTTATTCCTTTACCTCTGCCACGAGCAGAGACACTTCATTATTCAGGCACTCCACGAAACCGCCGGTTACTTCGAGGGAGAGCTTACTGCCGTCGGATTTCACAACATTGACCGTACCGGCCTTCAGAGACGATACGATAGCGGCGTGGCCATCCAGCAGTTCGAAACCTCCATCGGTGCCGGGCACCTGCACAGATTTTACTGTGCCTGTGAAGATTTCTTTTTCGGGAGACAGAACAGTGAGATTCATGATTCAGCGAATTATTTGGAAGCTTCTTCGATGATTTTCTTGCCCTTGGCGATGGCCTCGTCAATCGTACCAACGAGGTTGAACGCTGCTTCAGGATACTCATCGAGTTCGCCGTCCATGATCATGTTGAAGCCGCGGATTGTTTCATCAATCGGAACGAGTACACCTTTGATACCGGTGAACTGCTCGGCCACGTGGAAGGGCTGCGACAGGAAGCGCTGTACGCGGCGTGCGCGGGATACAACGAGTTTGTCTTCGTCGGAGAGTTCTTCCATACCGAGGATGGCGATGATATCCTGCAGCTCGTTGTAGCGCTGGAGAATCTGCTTCACGCGCTGTGCACAGCGGTAGTGCTCGTCGCCGATAATTTTCGGATCGAGGATACGGGAAGTAGAGTCGAGCGGGTCAACGGCAGGGTAGATACCCAGAGATGCAATTTTACGGCTCAATACCGTGGTAGCATCCAGGTGAGAGAACGTAGTAGCCGGAGCAGGGTCAGTCAAGTCATCCGCCGGTACATAAACCGCCTGTACGGAAGTGATAGAACCGCGCTTGGTAGAAGTGATGCGCTCCTGCATCAGACCCATTTCTGTCGCCAGTGTTGGCTGGTAACCTACAGCTGAAGGCATACGGCCGAGAAGAGCCGATACCTCTGAACCTGCCTGTGTGAAGCGGAAGATGTTGTCCACGAAGAAAAGGATATCGCGGCCGCCTGCGGGGTCTTTCAGGTCGCCATCGCGGAAATATTCGGCGAGTGTCAGACCGGAGAGGGCCACACGTGCACGCGCACCGGGTGGTTCGTTCATCTGGCCGAACACCAGTGTAGCCTGCGATTTGGCCAGTTCGGCGTTGTCAACCTTGGAAAGGTCCCAGCCGCCTTCTTCCATGGAGTGTTTGAAGTCTTCGCCGTATTTGATAACGTTTGATTCGATCATCTCGCGGAGCAGGTCATTGCCCTCGCGTGTGCGCTCGCCCACACCTGCGAAAACCGACATACCGTCGTAAGCCTTCGCGATATTGTTGATGAGCTCCATAATCAGAACCGTTTTGCCTACACCGGCACCACCGAACAGACCGATTTTACCACCTTTTGCGTAAGGCTCGATCAGGTCAATTACCTTGATACCTGTGTAGAGGATTTCGCGCTCGGTAGAAAGCTCCTCGTAGGTAGGCGGTTTGCGGTGAATAACATAGGCATCTTTACCCTTTTCTACCTTGCCTATACCGTCGATGGCTTCACCTACAACGTTAAAGAGGCGTCCGCGTACCTGATTACCCACCGGCATAGCGATAGGAGAACCGGTGTCGGTGCACTCCATACCGCGGGTCAGACCGTCGGTAGAGTCCATCGCAATGGTACGAACGCCGTCTTCGCCGAGGTGGCGCTGTACTTCGAGCACAAGCGATGAACCGTCGGGGCGCTTGAGTTCAAGGGCATTCATAATTTCAGGCAACTTGCTGTCAGGACCGCTGAAGTCAACGTCCACAACCGCGCCAATTATTTGTTTGATACGACCGATGTTAGCCATAAAACGAAATGATGTTTGGTTATTTGCGCCCTTTTTCCCTGTTTGGCCGAAAAAAATGGTGGTTCAGGACGCTCTTCTTGTAAAAAGCCGCGCAAAATTACAACTATTTTCTCTAATACAATAGGTTAACAGAACTTTTTATCGTGCGAAATAAAATTTTGATAAAATAACACCACCGGGGCCCGTCTCTGGATTCCCATTTCCCGACGGTGGGGAAGAAAATACCCAAAAAATGGCTGTTTGATATCGTTTTTCAGATTCGGGGCATTAAATATATTACGAGCTTGTTCAGAATTCTCTCACCGCGTCAAAAACGTCTCATTTTCTGCCATTTTTCACCTTTTTTCAGTTACGTAGCACCGGCTATGCGCCTTCAAAAATGCAAAAACTGACAAAAAATCAGCCTGTTTTTGCCACCGGCAGAGAATCCTGAACAAGCTCTAAAACGGTATTGAGTGATCCCGGTCTTCGCGCAGCATTTCAAGAAACTTTCTCCCTCTCTCCGTCAGGTAGTATTCCTGCCTGGAGCTGTTGGGCTTGTCCGGGACAGTCATGGCCAGTATGCCCTGTTCCAGCAGAGGCGTGATATATTTTGCCCTGAACTTGCTCCGGTCTTTCCAGCCCAGTAGCGCCATGAACTCCCTGATATTGCCCGAGTTTCCGATGCTGGAAAGCAGTTTTTCCACCTCGCCCGAACCTGGTGCCGACCTGGTGCCGGATTTGACTTGACTTGGTGCCGACTTAGTGCCGACTTGGTGCCGGCCAGGTGCCAAAAGAACCGTCAGATTCAGTGACCTGTACAGCCGGGTGGAAGTTTCTCCTGACAAACTGTACCTGAAACTGTAACCCTTTCTCAAACCACTTTAACTCGATTTCGGGGTAGGATATAAGCTCTTCTGCGATGATTTTCAGTCCGTTACCCCACTGGTCAATGAGTCCGAGCCGCTTGAAAACCGGTGCAATCACCCGGTTTCGGATATCACCTCCTGCGTCGTTGGCGAACGCCACGATGGTCTTCGCCAAATCGGCGGAAGCGGGCAGCTCCTGCTTGAACTTCAGTCGGTGCCCTTCTGGTCTGGTCAGTATCTCCCTGATTTTCATTTGAGAGATTCCTGAGCACGCTCTTATTCAATGGGACGGATATTCAAAAGGTTGACCATACAGTTATCCATATTCCCCACCGTCAAAATAAAGTCTTGATTGACCTTTAAACCATTTGAAAACTCTGCCGGTTTCCAGGTAGGCATTTTTGAAATAGCCGTAACCAGCATTTCGTCAATTTTTTTATCTTTTGATGGCAGGGCGATTTGAATATCCGTAATACTTCCTTGTTCGGTGATGGTAAATTTAATAGCCGTCAAATCATAACCTGTGAAACTTCCTGCTTCAATATTTACAATGCTATTTTCATGTAAATACTGAATCAATTGCGCTGCGCCTTCGGCATAATCAGCATTTTTATCAGGCAAGACTGTAACCTTGAAATCGTATTGCTTTGGTGTTTCATCTTTCAACGAATTGTCTGGTAAATACGTTACGCTTACATCAATATCACTACTACGGTCAGCCAGTAGTAGCAGTTCTTTTTGATCTTGATTCAAAACATCACTATTACCTGAAACCTTTATTGGGATTCCATTTTTAAATGCTGAAATTTCTACGGAAATATATGCTTTTACCCAAGATGTGGGGTATCGTTTGTTTAAATCCGTTAGTGTATTTATTTTATCCAATTTATTCTCCTGGATAGAAATGAATGGTAGAACTTTATTTATTTCAAAGTTCAAATTATTCTGGGCAAAACTGTTGAAAGCGCATCCGATAAAGAGAAGCACTATCAGTAAAATCTGATTCTTTTTCATGCCTGAATTGTTAAGTGACTGTTCAAAAAGGTAATTCAGTTAAAAAGTGGCCATCAGCGTATCTTGTAAGCGACAAAACTGAGAGTTTGTTCAGGAGTCTCTCACCGAGTCAAAAACGGCCCATTTTTCGCCATTTTTCACCTTTTTTCAGTCACGTAGCACCGGCTATGCGCCTTCAAAAATGTAAAAACTGACAAAAAATCAGCCTGTTTTTGCCACCGGCAGAGAATCCTGAACAAACTCTGAAATTACTTGATCACTTTCATTTTCATCTTCACATCTTTCTTCGGCCTGTCGCCGGGGGCTGTCTCCACGGCTGCGATTTTGTCAATCACGTCGAGGCCTTTCACCACGTAACCGTAAACGGTGTATTCATGGTCGAGGTGCGGAGTGCCGCCCAGTTTCAGGTAGGCTTCTCTTTGTTCGGGTGTGTAGTGAAAGTTGCGCATGGATTCGATCTGGTTCAGGAGTCCGTCGGTAACGGGACCACCCTGAACGAGATAGAACTGCGAGCCGGAAGACTTCCTCTCGGGGTTGTTCGTACGCGCGGCGGCGAGTGCGCCCTTGATATGCACCATGGAATCAACCAGTTCGGCTGGCACCTGATAATTGGGGCCGCCCATTCCGAGCATTTTACCGGCTGGAGCGTTGCGCGAATCGGGGTCGCCGCCCTGAATCATAAAGCTGTTGATCACGCGGTGGAAGAGCAGATCGTTGTAGTATCCTTCTTCGGCGAGTTTAATGAAGTTGTCGCGGTGCTTGGGGGTGGCGTTGGAGAGCTCGACGGTCATGGTGCCGAACTCTGTTTCAATTTCCACGAGGCAGCGCTCGGGAGCAGTAACCTGAATCATCTGTTTGACAGTAGTGGTTTTAGAACCTTTTTTGGTTGTGAGCGACACCAGATGGTTGCCCGATTGTGTGTAGCGGTGTACCGGATTGGCCTCCGTGGAGGTGGCGCCGTCGCCGAAATCCCACTGATAGGAGTCAACGGGCTTTTTGGCCTCGCTGGTGAAGGTAACTTCTACCGGCGCTACCATTTTTCCGGGTGGTACGGTGAATGTGGCAAGCGGTTTCTGGGCGCTCAGGGAAAGAACAAAGGCTGAAAAGGCAAAAAATGAGAGTATTTTCTTCATCTGATGTTAAATTTACTGCAAAGATGCAGCAAACTGCGTTAACTCAAACGGTTCAGGCGTGCTTTTGCTTTGGCATGCAGACCGCTTGAATACTCTTTTGGCTTCATATTCAGGCACTTGCGATAGTAAATCCGTGCATTTTCGCGGTCATTTTTTTCTTCCAGCAGGTATCCCGTCTGCAGGGCGGCATGACAGGCGAAGTACCAGGGCTGCTGCCCGCCCCGAATGATGGTCTGTTCATAGAACTGGCGAGCCTCCGTCATTCTTCCCAGTTTATGAGTTATTCTCCCCATTCTGTACAGGTATTCCAGTTGTATGCGCGGCTGATAGGCAAACTCTGCCTCCCTGTTTTTCAGAAACTGATATGCCTTGTCATAATATCCGCCGTCAAACAAGATACGCGCCCTCAGGAGTCTGACATCGGGTATCTCGCCCGAGTCTGCCTCGCGGGCCGCTGCCTTGTCGGCATCGCTGCGGGCGATACCTGACTGCTTCACCATCCACATTCGCTGATAGTATCCCTGCTGGTCGCCGTTGAGCAAACTGATCCACGCCAGTTTCTGCCAGGCAGTCTTGAGGGCTGTTTTTCCTCCGAATGACTGAACAAAACGACTGAGCGAGGTCTCGGCTTCCGCCAGATCGAGCCGGTACAGCCGGGCTGTGCCATACAGGTAGTCTGTATAAGGGAAAGGATGATATTGCCCGCCGCGAGGCGAGTGCTGCAATACGGAAATGGCCTCGTCGGTGCGCCCGTTTCGCAGGTATGCCTGGGCGTGTGCGTATGCGAGGAGTGCACTGTTTCCGCGGGCTGCCGACGGCCGCTGCAGCGCGTTCAGCGCCAGGTCTTCCCTGCCGTTGATGTGCAACTGAAGCGCCGAATAAATAATAATTGATTCATTTTCAAAAGGATAGTCGTTTGTTTCTGCATATTTGATCAGTGCCTCCAGTTCGCCAAGTCCCTGTGGTACAGATCCGCGTATGCCGGTCAGCACCCTGACAGCCCACTGATATTCATCGGGAATATTCCCGGCTACCGTGTGTACCAGTCCGAGTCCCTTCAGGTTGGGCTTGAAGTCGGGAAACCGGTTCTGGTTGTCGCGAAGCAGTTCGTAGCCCTGTTTCACCTCCGATGCAGCCGACAGGTAGTCGCCGAAACGCACCTTCAGCGCTGCCCACTGCAGCCTGATTTCGGCCTGCGTGTAGCGAAACCAGGGCGACTGCGGATCTCCCCGGGAGATTTTCCACAGTTTCTTGTCCATACCCGGCGAGAGGCGGCGGTAAGCTGCCTCGTCGTCGTCTGCCAGTATCCGGAGCACTTCAAGATAATTCTCCAGCAGCGGTACGACGAGGTTGTCGGGCGACTGTTGCCTCATGGACTGCAGTCCAGCCTCCGCCTCGCCGAAGCGCAGGTCGAGTGCGGCCTGGTAAATCCTGCGGGCATCGGCATCGAAGGCGAAGTATCCGGAGGCGCGGGTAGTGCAGGGCACAGCGAGCAGCAAGACGAGAATCGTTGCCGGTTTCATTGGTTTTATCGTGCGGCGTCAGCCAGTCGCCGTTTTTTTGTGTCTGAAATAGAACCAGTAGGCCAGCCAGCCTGCTACCGCTACCACCAGTCCGGCCACCGCTTTTTCCCGGCTGCCAACGATATTGAACAGGACGAACCACAGGCAGATTGCCACAAAAACGATGGAGGTCACCGGGTATCCGTGTGTTTTGTACCCTCTTTCTGCGTCCGGTTTCTTTTTTCTGAAAATGAAAATGGTAGTACCCACCATCATCATGGCCAGCCAGTCCATGAACGTTACATATTCAATCAGGTTTTCAAAAGTGCCCCAGAAGGCCAGCAGGAAGAGTGCCCAGGCGCTCTGTGC
>Ga0172373_10005055_pt1 | contig 18259 bp, 24 predicted proteins | sample Lak10m_2_FD_114546 | JGI IMG/M metagenome (GOLD analysis project Ga0172373, IMG submission 114546) | Freshwater microbial communities from Kabuno Bay, South-Kivu, Congo - kab_092012_10m | ecosystem: Environmental > Aquatic > Freshwater > Lake | place: Democratic Republic of the Congo...
AAATTTGAAATGCACCAGCAAGTGCTATATTATATACACTTTGATTTAAGTCTACTCTATCTGCAGGAATTCCTTTTCCTCGATGCTGATATGCTACATGAAAATTAATATTAACTTTAGATGCATTTCTAATTACATTTGCTTGATCATATGGAAGAAATGGAATATTGTATTGTTTATATTGCATTCCTGCAAGGTAACATTTATATTTAGGATTATTTAACAATGGATATAAAAATATATCTTCTCCACGATACCCATGTCCTAAAGTTCCAATAAAACATACATCATAATGTTTTTCTGTATGTGTTGGGTAAAATAAATGATTATTTCCTGCTAATGGAATATGATATAATGAAAATCCAATTTCATTAAATTGTTTAACTAAATTAGGACATTCATGCTGAGTTGTTATAAAAAATTCGACTAATCCTTTAAATTGATAAAAATGTGGTTGTAGTTGATCAGTTGCACATATAATCTTTATATTTGGATTATTTTTCTTTACTTGTTCAAACATTTGCACATTCATATCGCCAACATATACAATTAAATCATATTCGCCATTTAAACATACCGTTATATTATATTCCTGAATAGGATAAAAATCTACATTATGTCCTAAATCTAAGAATCCATATCCCCATTCTTTTAGTATCGGAGTTGGATGACTATTTGTATCAAATATTGCAATTTTCATACTAAAACAATGATATTAATTGTTCCCATGTTATTGGTCTAGTTATTTCATCGCGATTTGAATTTAAAAATTCATATGTAGATTGTATATCTAATGAATGTGGTTTTTGTTTTCCTCGCCGTACGAATCCAGAAAATGAAGGAATAACAGCGTGAATTTCTAAATCAGATCGTTTTCCTAATTCAGCAAATGCTTCCCACGCATTATCACAAAATGTTGGATCTAATAAATATGGATCTGTTGGATTAATATCATCCATGATAATAGTACCATTTGAATTTAAACGTTTTAAAGAATTTTCAAAATCTCGTAATACTTGATTCTTTTCATGGGATGCATCAATAAAAATAATATCCCATGTTTTATCTTTACCGACCGTATCAAAAAATTCATCAGTATACATACAATATGTAGGATTCGATGTCGGATTACAATCTACACCCTCTTTACTATTACATATTATGTGATTAAATGTGTTATTTGCGTCTCGTACGCCTAATTCTAGATATGATTGATAATTAAATTTATTAATAAAAAAATTAATAATTTCTCGATAATGTATTTGTCCGTGGTGTGGATTATTCATTTGTTAGCCCTTCTTTATTAAATATTTCTTGCCAACCGTCAGACACTCGCCCTCCGACTCTGGCATAATTAAAATATATTGATTTTTCGCGAGATTTCAAAATTATTTTCGGATTCAACGTTTGAGTAAATGCATTTCCATCTAATTCAAATTGCCATGGACTATATGATGGATGTAATACTTGTTTAAGATAATCTGTTTTCCAAATTGCTGGCTGAACTGAGTTTAAATACATACTATGATTATCAAATTGATATACATCTTCAGATAGTTTAGTTAAACTATATACATTAGGTGGATATAATTTATCAAACATAACTTTATGTGCATTCAAATATTCTAGTAGATCAATATGTTCTTGAATAAATGATTGTGATATAGTTTCAGTTAAATAATAATCTTCTAATAAAAAACATACATATGGGGTAGTTACGAGATCTAAACCTGCTAACATTCGCTGACCCCATGATAGATTTAATCCAGGTAGTACATTTTTGTAGCCATCATACGGTAATGCAATAGTTTCTCCAACAAATATGTTTTTTGTATTTAACTTCCAATATCGTTTATACAAAATATCAAAATTTTTCCAAAGTGATTGATATGAATCACATGATCCGATTACAACTGATAATTTATCTTTCATAAAATTCTTTAAGCTCAATTAATTGTTCTTTAATATCTTTTAATTTAGTTCCTGCTAAGCATTTGTTTTTTCCGATATCATCAACTGGAGTTATTATGCAATCGTGATTAAATACATTTTTTATTGTCTTTAATAAATCAAATTTGGAAATACATTCGCTACAAAAAACATAGTTACGTTCAGTATTATTATTTTCTATTAGCGATATGCATTGTTTTGCCCATTCTAACGTCGTAATACCATTCCACATAGCATTTGTATAACCATTTGCAGAATTTTGTTTTAAAAACCAACATAATAAGCTATCTGCAGAATCCATTTCAATTCCGATAATTGATGTTTTAATAATATATGTATTTTTACTATTAGTCATCAACCAGTCTGTTGCAATTCTTTTTGAAATACCATATAGCGTATTATCAGATTCGCAATCAGTAGCAGGATGGAAGATTTTGCATAATGTATTTAATTCTAGAAAAACAGGAAGAATAGAATTGATTCCAAAATCAGATGTTTTTTGTGGTATAGCCCCTATACAATTGATAATATAATCTCCATCGTATTGTTTAATAAAATCTGTAAATTCTTGTTGCGGCCATCGATAGGTAGTAGTATCAATTTTATAAAACTGACTAAGATATTTGTATACGGCATTACCTAACATTCCGGTGTGGCCCAAAATTAATATTTTCATATGAATTGAATTCTATTTTTAAAATGTTTTTCCAAATATTTGTCATACCATGTTTCTTGGGTATGTTCTAACATGATGTTAGCTCCTAAATTCAAAGCTGGCGTTACTCGTAATAAATCATTATGTATATTAGATGTAGATCCTATAGATAATACCCATTTAGATTTTGATATTAAATCTTTGAGTTCATCCAATGTTAATGAATCTGCAGCATGAACGTTCAAATTTAAATTTTGAATAATCGATTGTCTCCTAGGAGTCATTAATCCATAAAATAATATATCAATTTCTGTTTCATTATCATGAAATGTTGATTTTAAATTAGGCAGTAATGGTTTAAATTTGAAATTTCTATAACTAGAATTTAGAATTGAATAATCATACACCATTACTGCATTATCTAATAATCTACAATAATCAGCATCTAATTTGTATGGAACTTCTAAATCTTCCGTTTGATATACAATATACGGATGATCTATAGATTTCATACGATCCCAATAAAAGTATATTGGATATTCTGTTTGAAGTAATTGTTCTACATCTAATCGTATGAAATCTATAAATTGCATAAATTACTAGTTATATCATTGGAAGAATTTCTTCGATTGTGAAATGTTCAACCTCATTAGAATATGGACCTTCTTCCAAAACCTTTTCATGCATATTTTCTCCAGGTTGTAATCCAATAATTTTAATAGAAATTTCTTGTCCATTTCCGTATTTATGAATCATGGCTTGTAATAAATCATCTATACGCATAGATTTCATTATAGGACAATATGGTGTACAGTCTGTTGAATTTGCCATGCAATCGATTATTAATTGAATTGCATCATCTACTGACCAAAAGAATCTAGTAGCTTCCGGGGCTGTTACGATAACTTCTTTTCCTTGTTCAATTAAATCTTTCCATTTACATAAAACCGACCCTGTTGAATATAAAACGTTGCCATATCTTACAGTACGATATATTATGTTAGGGTTTATTTCTTCATACTGTTTAATAGCACGTTCCATTAAGAATTTAGTGGCTCCGTATACCCCTGCAACTTGTGCTGCTTTATCTGTTGATACTGATAATACGAACTTTAATGTTGGGTGGTTTAATGATTGTTCTAAAATATTTAAAGATCCGATAACATTAGTTTTAATATTTTCTCTAACAAATTTTTCTGCTAAGCCTACATGTTTAGATGCAGCTAAATGAAAAACTCCAGTTACATTTTGCATTGCTTGTCGTACTTCAAATGCATCCGAAATATCACCAGTATATATATCAACCTGCGGATACTTTTCTTTAAGTGTAATTAGTTTTCCTTCATCTCGACTAATAACACGTACTTTTCCACCTTGTTGTAATACATATCCAACTAACGGATATCCTAAAAAACCAGATCCGCCGGTAATTAGATATAATTTGTCTTTTTCAATTGTTATCATAATGTTTCGTAATAATTATTTTGTTTTATTTGTTTTTCTATTGTTTTAGGATGTTGCAAACACCATTCTGGATCGGTTGGTAAATGTGACATTGTTTTATAGCCAGATAATACTTCATGCACTCGATTTTCCCATTTAATGTGATCTGAATTACGGTAAATTCTCCATTGAAAATCCGGAAAATTTATCCATCCCTTTTCATTTACATTCCATCCCCAACGCTTAACATGTTGCTCAGTAAGTCCTTCAACCGTATTGATTCTCGGAACACGAATTACATCTACTTGATTGTGTTGAAGTACTTGTGGTAATAAATCACAAACATATGCAGTAATCATTTCGTCAGCATCAATTTGAAAAATATAATCCGTTGTACATAATGTTGTTAAATAGTTTTTCCAATCTGCAAAATGTCCTTGAAATTCTGCTTTATGCCAAGCAAATTCTCCATTTATAGAATGAGAACGTAAAAATGCTTCAATTTCTGGATCTCCATTTTTTGAATCAAATAAAACAACAATTTTATCATGGATTCTCTTATTCTTAAGCAAAAATGTAATTAATCTTTGTATTTCAATGAATTCATTGCAAACCGTTATAGCATATGTTAGTGTCATATTTTATTATATTAAATTTCGTGTTATTATCAAACCTTTTGAAGCTTAGGTAATTTTAATTCAATGGCTTTTGGTAACTTGTCGACACCTGCATCAATAATTTCTAATACCGCATCATATTGTTTACTTACTGCTGATTTTGAAAAATTTGAATTTACAAAATATCGTTGACGGGTAGCTAAATCTTTCCATGTTTTATAATTCTTTAAAACTTCTTGCATCATTTTGCCGGCATATCCATAATCGGGAGTAAACCATTTAGCTTCGCTTATTAAGAACTCATTTTGTGCAGATGGATGAATTGGCGTCAATCCGCCTGGAATTGCACATATAAAATCTTTCTTAAGAAAATCAGCCTGTCCGGAATAGTGTGGTGCAATGATTGGTTTACCGGTGGTAGAAAATTCTAGCAAGGGACGACCAAAACCTTCAGCTTTAGTAAATGATACCATAGCTTTAATTTTAGGGTGATTGTAAAGTGCATTCATTTCTGCATCTGTTAAATCACCATGCAACAAGTATATATTAGGTAATTTTTCTGCTGGAAATAAGTCTTTGAGTTGTTCAATTCGATTTTCTATGTCCATTCGATCCATTACAGAATATGTAGCACCGCTAGTTTTCAATAATAGAGCCGGTGCATCTTTTTTATTTTTAAATGTATTGAAAAAACAATGTATAAGTCCGCTGATGTTTTTACGATCTTCACCTACCTGACCTTGCAACCAATGTCCAACCCCTAATAACACATTGGATTCTTGAATTGAATCAATTTCACGTATTTCGGCAGTAATATTTTTATTATCATATATTGCATCAAAGTATTCTGATATTACTTGGATGTTTGTAACAATATCTAAATTATGTCGTTTTGCTGTTTCTTCAAATACCGTTTTAGTAAATTGACTAGGAACAATTACGACTTGCATTTGATTGATTTTTGCAATCCATTCAGCAGGACAAACATCTCCTTCTGTACCCGCAGTTACACCAATATTATATTTGCCAATAGCTTGAAATTCATTTGGAACTGTTATTTGCACCCAAACATCAGGTTGTTCTTGCAATGGCAATGGGATAATTCTACGATGCCAATCCGTAGGTATAGGAAATGTTGTTGGGGTATGCCCCCATGGCATTGATAACAATTTGATATCCCACTCGGAGCTTCTTTTTGAAATAAATTGATCAATTACTTCTCGAGCATGATGACCGTAACCACTTTGCGTCATTACGGGTGAAGCTATAACTACTTTTCGCATTCTACTATTCCTGTTTTTTCGTATTTATGTGTTGTAACTTTGTTTAATGTATATCTAGGACGTTCAACGGGTTTTGATACAAATAAATAATCAATCATTGATATCATTTTTTGTCCCATTTGTTGAGCCGTTAAACCATTCTTTAATGCCCATTCTCTCCCAGCATACCCCATTTCTTCTCGAAGCGTTTCTGGTGTATTATACCAATATGCAATTGCATCGGCAACATCTTCATAACGAACTCGATCATCAAAGATATATGGCGTTTGCGGAGATCCTTGAAGTGATCTATTACTTGGAAATACTGGTTTAGCCCACACACCATGTAATTTATACTTCCCGGTATGATTGGTTGCAAATTCTCCGTCAAATCGAATCCATTCATCATTCTCATCTACAAATCCACATTGATCTTGTAAACCGCCAGTTACATTGTTTATGATCGGCGTTCCTGATAAGATTGCTTCAGTTGAACTAAGTCCCCAACCTTCATTTGAACCTATATTAACTACAACATCAGACACATTATATAATGCATTCAATTCGGCAGTACTTAATTTTTGTTCTGAAAATATGATTTTACATGTAGGTGCCAATGTTTTCCATATTGCACGTAAATCAGTACCATTTGCATCAACAATTTGGGTATGCATTAGTAATGCAACTTTACTTTGTTGTTCTTTTGGTAGCGAATCTACAAAATGTTTAAATGCTAAAATTAAGTCACCTGGTTGTTTTCTTCGTATGTTTCTATTATTCCAGAATACTACGAAATCAACCCCATGTTGCTTTTTTATGCGATCATATGCTGCTTGATATGCAGGATCGGTTGCATCTAATGGTTTAAACATGTTATGATTTAATCCATGAGCTACAAATCCTGTAATAATTTCGTCTGATGCTACTGTATCAGTAACTGTTCCTGGTGCATCATAATCTACAACCTTAAATCCGTTTTGCGTAAGCACTTCTTTGTGAATATTATCAGATTGCTTACTAATACCCATAATCAGGTCACAACTAGCATAAAAAGGTGCATTCCACATTGGATATGGTAAATCGTCCCAAATTGAATAATAAATCAAAGGAACTTTGAATGTAGATTTAATTTCGTGTTCTAATGCATACAACCAAGTCCAATATCTAGGATCGGTGAAATGCATAATGGCATCTGGTCGTTCTTGATTTAAAATAGCATACAATATGTTTTTATCGCCATAACCGTTCCATGGAATCAATTTTACTGATGCATCTTGTACCCCCGTTTCTTGAATTACCTCTGCAGATAAATCAAATGCTTTGCCAGCATCCGGATGTTGAAGTGCAGCTCCTAATTGAACCCAATCATAATGATGTACGGTATTTAAAATAATTTCTTTGCTAATTGTTCCTATGCCTGATGGTAATCGGAAATCATCCGCTAACAATAAAATCTTCTTTTTCTTTGGTTTGTTAGGGTCAATCTTTTGTAACTTTGGTAACTCCATTCTTTTCCTTTATAACTTTAATATAAATATACTAACCGAGAATAACAACCGGTTTATTAAGTTTTTTTGATTTTGTCCAAGCAGTTTGAAGTACTGGATCGAGTTGCATTTCATTTGTCATGATCATCATGTAATCACAACGTTCTGCAATCAGTTTCATGCGATGGTGAAGTTGACTAAAATGATAAGGTTTTCCATAATAAGATTCTGGCATTGCAGAATATATGTTATATCCAGAAAAGCTAGGGTTGTATTCTTCATATTGTAATCCAAATTCTAATGCAAATTTTCTAACCATGCTATTAGCACCTTCATTTCCTCCGGCACCAACCACAATTAATTCATCTCCAAACTTCTTTTTGAGCATTTGAAGTGTTTCTTGTATTTTTCGTTTATTTTGCCAACCAGTATTGCCAATAACTGCTATACGACTCATTGTATCTCTTTTATAAATTTAATACCCTTTGGAAGATATTTGTATACTATGCGCAACATGTTTTCTAACAATTTTCTATTTTCTTTGTGATTAGGTCCTGTTATGTTGGTGCATAATTTATATTGCATAGTATCCCAACGTTTGCCAGTCCAACTAGGATGCGTGCTTACTTCAAATTCATAAACATAAACATGTTCATGCTTATATCTTATTCTCTGATTCTGTTCTCTTTCGGACATCTTTCGTAATCTGTTTTAAATGCACAATATTTGCAATTTGCAGCACCTTTACCTGCCGTAGCTAAATACGCCTTATCTGCTTGTTTATTACCTTCTAAATCAAAGCAATGTTCAATGAATAAATCAATACTTCGTTGTACCCGCTTTTGTGTAACACTACCAGCAGCAGGTTTAATATTTTGTATGCGTTTCTGTGGAAACATCGACTCTTCCATTATTTTGCGTTTAACAACAAAAAATTCAACATCAATATTTTCCTTTGGTGTGCCATATTGTTTTGCAAAGTAATTTTTATATGTAATTAATTGTGCTAATTTAAGTGAATCTGATTTTGCATTTTTATTCCAACCGTTGCGACTAGTTTTAATGTCAAGTATTAGAATCTTATTGGTTGGTACGTGTCGCATAACAACATCCATAAACCCATACCAATATACTGAAGGATTGATATCTGATGCCTGTACACATAATTCCATTTCAATACCAGCAAGTTCCCAATTTTTAGTTGAAAAATATTGAGATCGTCGTTTCTTGAACCATTCTAATATAGCAACACCGTCTTCTAAATATTCTGCTAATTGCAACGGATTTGAAAAATGTTCACCTGCATTCTCAGCAACACAACGTGTATACTCTTCTTTAAGTTTTGCTGTTAATATGTCTCTAAAATTCATTGATTCAGCTCGTTTAACGGATTCGGTATACATGACCGTTAAGAAGTGTTGAAATGTTTCGTGAAATGCTGTACCGAAACATGTTTCAATTGAGACTTGAAATGGAGCTAATCCGTCAATGTAATTAAGTTTCCAAGAAAGAGGACATCGTTCATACAATGACCATTGTGAATAGGATATTTTTCTAGGAACCGTCGTTGCATCTCGTTGAGATAAACGATATATATGACTTAAATAGTTTCCGGATTTCATACTATTATTATATGAAATTATTTACCAGATTCCAACCTTTCTAATTCATTTAATGCCCGTTGCATATAAAGAATATCATCCATTTTTTCTTCAATGCTATGTTGCAACCACTCTTTCAAAGTAAGATCCGTACGATCCATATCGGTACCATACTTTGCTTTTCCAATTTGATGTCTACTAACAAATTCATCAATAATTTGATCTACAACGCTATCTGTTTTTGGTATTGCTCGTAAGTGTCTGTCTTGCTGATTTGATATCATTTTATTCCTTTTAATAGTTTCTTTTTTTCTCCTTCACTATATCCGTACATAGTTAGAATTCTATCACATTGCATCTTATCCATTAAATCAACGTAATCTACGGCTTCAGAACGACTTACTTGATAATGTTCAGCAATTTGTGCAATTAAATCCTTTTCATACTTATCCTCAGATTTGCCTTTTATGTATTTTGCAAAGCTTTTATTGGTTGGTAGTAAATCGTAGTATAATCGATATGTATCGCGTGGTGATAATTGTCCTATAGTATACGTTTGAAACTCATTGATTAATTCTGTTAGTTCCATGCGCATTGATAACCAACGATTAACAATAAACGGTGTGAATTTCTTCTGATCCGTTTCGGACCAGCGAGACCATTCTCGTTTTTTATCAGTTACACCTGCAATCAAATCAAACATTGTTGCACTCTTTTTTTCGTCTGCCATTTGTTATAGTTTATATTTTTTGCGATATTGTTCTTCTAGCATTTTACCTATGCCCATTTCAAGTATTACGGCTGTGTCTGGTACTCCTATGATGCGTTTTGCATCTAAAATATCATCAATTGATTTGTTGCGAAATGATTTTATCTTAATTTTAGCATTGCTTCGATTAGATGTTTTAAATACAATTGTAACCGTACTTTTGTGATATTGTATAGACATTCTATTTAGTTTTCATTTTAACTGGCTGAAATTCTTCTGGAATTGCACCACAATCGTCGCATCTAAACACGGGAATCGGTACCATGGTATCTTTGTCAGAGCCTGTTAAAAACTTAGATACTTTATTAATTGCCATAACTTGACGAAAATACATTCCGTCACATTCTTTACATGATATCGGTTGCATTTCATTTGGCCCGATATTGATATTCATTTTACTCATATTTCTCCTAATAAATTTACAAACATTGCCATTATGTTAATTTCTTTATCTACCACGCTAGCGTCTTTAAATTGTGCTTCTGCTATAATCAAAATGCAAGGTGCTATATGACCATGAGCAAACTCATCTAGATTGTCATATAAAAATGTATACATGGGAGTAAAGTCTCGAACTTTGCTATCTGCAATGCATTGTCGGATTTTTGTGAAAGTTGCTTTTTTATCTTTAGCAGTTTTAAGCATTTCTAATACTTCCGTCATGTAATTTGCTTGAATTGCTGAAGCTTTATCCAATTGCAATACTCCGTTAACTACAGATGCTTGTGCTGCATTGATTGCTCGACGAATATCCGGATATGATGAATTGATAATTGCAGCAATATCTTTGATATCATAAGTTACACCTTTTTCATCAAGCACCGTAACTAATCGTTGTGCTACATCTTTTTTATTTGGTGGCGTAATAGCAAATGTTTGACAACGTGATTGAATTGGATCAATAATCTTTTCAACATAGTTACATGTTAAAATAAATCGTGTTGTTTTGCTATATGTCTCCATCAAATTACGAAGAGCTGCTTGACCGTTTGGCGTCATATAGTCAAACTCATCACATAATACAATTTTCCATCGTTTAAAGCCTACTGTTGATGCAAATCTTTTAATTTTATCTCGCACAGTATCTACTGAGTTTTCATCAGAACAATTTAAGTATAATACATCTGCATCGATACTATATGCAATAATCTTTGCTAGAGTCGTTTTACCAGTTCCAGCTGGCCCATAGAATAATGTATGAGGTACGTCATTATTTTCTATCCATAGTTTTACTTTTTCAGTAATATGTTCGTTACCAATATATCCATCTAAGGTACCTGGTCTAAATATTTCTGTCCATAATGTGTGATCTTGTTGTTTATACATATAACTTTTTTAGTTTAGTAGATAATAATTCAATTTCATCATCCCAAATCCGTAGTAGCGGAATATTGTGGAGTTTAGCTTTAGAATTTTTTTTATAATCGTTTTTTCTTGTATTTAATTGTTGTTTGTTTAAATTGATATCAGATAAATTTTTACCATGCCAATAACTACCATCTATTTCAATTAAAATATTATGATCTGTTAAATAAAAATCATAATGGCTACCCGATATAGCATATTGCTGAATATAATTAATCTTATGTAAATCAAAGTAACTTTTAGCAATTAATTCTGGTTTTGTATTTGTGCGCGGGGCTGCTGGTGTATAATATAATGAATTTGAACATGATCTGCAAAGACGTTTAGGATTATCATGTAACTTTTTTACATAACTTTCAGTAACACCTTTTTTTGTAACATGTTTTTTCAGTTCGCCACAATTCTTACATGGAATTTCATATTCAAATATTTTATTGCCATACCGATTATTAATCCAGATTAATCGACAATATTTACAAACAGAATTGTTTTTTTCAGCAACAGCTTTTAAATTAATATCTTTATATGATATTATACTATTACATAAAGGACAATTTCTAGTATGATTCATTTATTTACCCGTTGATCCAAATCCGCCTTCGCCTCGTTCTGAATCAGATAATTCGTCTATTTCCGTTAACTCAATTTGCGGATATGGCATTATTATTAATTGTCCTATTCTATCTCCGAGTTGATATACTTTAGAATTAAGTAATCCATTTATTGAACGATATTTAAACATTATTTCTCCCCTATACCCGGAATCTATAACTCCTACATGATTTGTCAAATACAAATCTGTTTTACTATTTGATGATCTTGGATAAATCAATCCAACATAGCCTTGCGGTATTTCTATTGCCAATCCGGTACCGTATACAACATTACCGTAATTATCTTTTGTTGCAGAAATAGCTGTTAAATCTAATCCTGCATCGCCTGGCTTTGAATATGCCGGGATCGTTGCATCTGTATGTAATCGTTTTACTCTTACTTGCATTGTACCTCCTAAATCAATTCTGCAACATCACCAACCAATACGTTGATTCAAAATCAGAACCTGTAAATTCAATTCTAGATAATCCGTCAGGTGATACATGCAATTTACCAGAATCTCCACGATTTGCTACAAGCACTTCTTTTAATTTATCTGCTGAGAAACATACCGGATCCATATCACCACTTGTAGTTGTTCCTACTTCGAATGCAATGTTATCTGCATTAACCGTTGAATAATTGATAATAAATTTAATCGTGCCGCCTTTAACTTGTACTGCAAAATTTTTAGCATCAGGTAATGCATTTTTTGCTTTGATAAACTTGCTAACAAATTCTTCATTAACAGGAATTTCAATAACATAATCAGGTTCTGCATTAATTGTTGGAACTGCTGGGATAACTGTTGTATCAGCTAACATGAATGTTGCTTTGGTGCTACCTTCTGCAATTTCCATTGCATAATTCTTACCTGCTGCATCTTTTACCGTTATGTTGATATTTTCACCTAATGCACCCAACATTTTATTCAATGCTCCGGTATGATTGATTCCTAATTCGCCTTTCATAAACGGCGTTGTTTTCCAATTGATTTTTCCTACAATTGTTTGATCTACATCAATCAATTCACAATTAACACCGGTTTCATTTTCTTTTAGTTTAACCGCTTCGCAGTTTCCTGCTAAATAATAACGATTAATAAATGATTGTAACTTGCTTTTTTCCATGTTTATCCTGATTAAAATTTAAAGAATTTATTAAAGTTTTCTGCATCGGTCGTAGAAATACTACTGCCACCGAATTTTTTATATGTTTTAATGTATTTTTCGTAAACTTGTGGTGCTGCTTCTGGGTCTGCAAACATTTCGTGCAATGACAGAATCACATCATACAAGTCTCTAGGTATCATTGTTTCTAACAATTCAACGTGACTATCAACCAATTGATTTATTTCCTGTGCCGCTCTTACATACAAATGTGTATTGTGAACAACCATTCTTGGCATAGCTTCTTGTGAATATCTATCTAATCCTTCTGGTGTTTTACCTCCTAGTAATTCATAGGTAAAGTCTCTACAAGCCGGACAATCTAATGCACAAGGAACATGTTGTGTTAAGTCAATTGGAACTTCACCCGTTTTACCTTGTTTGATATGCGACTTTCTACGATATTCGGCATTCTTCGGAAAATACAATTCAGAAAATGATTGAGTCTTGTAATTTGTTGAATGAAGATATGTTCCAAATACTGGATATTGGCCTGGAGAAGATGAATCCGTTGTAATATAAATTCGGTTACCGGTATGTTGATTCATTAACTTTTGCAATGTTGCTAATATAAAGAAATCTGATATTTTAGATATACCTAGCAAATGCACATATTCTAAACGTTTATTTTCAAATTCTCTGTTTTTTAACATCAAAGAAACCGCAAACATGAAATCAACTAGTTTCTGCGGTCCGCCTATCGCCCAACCTTGAAAATCAAAATGCTTAAATTTATGATACCACCAAGTATACTCTTCAGCATTCGAACCTTGCAACATGTTTAAGAATTTTGTCTTACCGGATTGATGTTTTTCAAACCAAGCAAAATTATCAAAACTAATATCTGCACAAAGAGCAAATTGATTTTTATATTTTGTTTTGGGCGGAATATCTAAATTAGCTGCAACATCGCTGTTTGCTTCCAACCAATGAAATATTTTTTCTCGCAATTCGTTGCTATATGGTAATGCACCCGTTGCAATCTGATAACCACCTGAGTCGCCAAATACTAATACATCTTTTTCTAAACCCATTTGATCTCGAAAGTCCATTTTCTTGTAGTGATGTCCTGCAGTAACTAGGAAATATGGATGTCTCCAATCTGCCGGATATCTTGAATCAAAGAACTTTACCGGATCGCCACTTTCAAATTTCATATCCTTTTTGAAAGCAGATACCATGCTACCTGCGGATAATGAAGGAAAGTATATAAATCGTTTTGCTTCACTCATTTTGTTTTGTATCCTTTTATTGTGTTAATTAATTGTTTTGCTGAAAAGAAATTTTCATGTAATTTTGCAACTAGTTGTGATATTTCTAGAGACATATCTCGATCTTCATATTCTAGTATTGCGTTAGCGGCTTCTGCTACCGAATCTGCCCGTTTAAACATTGGATGATACATTTCCGTGTATGATAATCGATTAGGAACAATAGGACATGCTCCTGCACAAGCTGATTCATACATTGATATGCCTAATGTTTCTTGATCTGCAAATGAAACTGCAAAGCGTGCACGTTGAAGCAATTCATGATATTGTTTTTTAGATAAATTCATTTCCATTGCAACACAAAATTGATAATGTTGCAGCTCCGGATGCGATGCTAATTCTTGAAATAAATCTAAACGCTTTTCTGGTGCAATGCGATGCGGAAATACAATAATGTTTTCTTTAATATTATTTTCAGCCCATGGGCGTGATGCAATTAATGATTTTGTATATTCCATAGGCCAACCTGTTCTATCAAAAGTTGGATTGTGCATAATGTCATATGTTTTACGCATTAAATCAAAATGTGCCGCAGTTGCTAACCAATTGTGATCAAATGCACCAATAAAGGCTTGCTCAGCGTGTCGTATCCATGGTTTATCTCCTACGAGACGACCTAAAAAGTCATTTGGGTCATATGAACCCGCGTGCCAAAGTCCGTGCGTTACAACAGGAATATTTAGGAGTTCACTCATGTACTTAACATTGATGATGCCCGGATGCCACGCATCGGTAAATAGAATATGGTCTCCTGCCTTTATTTCGCCACGCGTAAATAATTCTGCTAAACGATGTGTTTGTGTAGCCTTATACATGTTAGTACCACCAAAATTCAAAAAGGCACCTGGCGTGACGGCTTCTGGAATATCCAAATCACCTTCGATTATTTCTACATCAAATCCGTTTTCGCGAAGCAATAAAGGTATGTGCCATTTCCATTCGCAAGTATAACGAGTTGGAACTGATTCTAAATCTACTAAAAATATTTTCATACTATCTTTCAATGAATGCACCATTTTCCCAGTCCTCCCAAACTTCTACTTTATATAAACTTGGAAATTCATCTAATAACCATTCTCCAATCATTTCGCACGACATTGAGCCAAATTCTAATACATTGGTAGTTCGTTGAAATCCTATTCGAAGAGCTTTTTGTATCTTTCTGTTTAATAGAATAAACTCTTCATCTCTATCAGTATGCGTTACATGTGCATAACAACGAAATCCAAACATATGTCGATGACGATCTGATAAGAATGCTACTTCTGGAAATACTTCTTTAGCATCGGGCCAACAATGAAATCCTTCAATGCTAAATGTTACTACTACACTATACTTCATATCGATCAAATTTATAATCATCTGGGTTTACTGACTGCATATTATGCACTGTTGTGCAATACAATTTGTAATCTCCATGTACTACTTTAATACTATCCGTTTGTTTTAATAAGCCAGCATCTTTGCATTCAATCATCAACATGATGTGTGCTCGAATTCGGATCATTGGCGGAATATGTTCTAACATACCAGGTGTTACTTCAATTGAAACAAATTGAGTATCTGTTATCATGTTGAAAATGTTTTGCCAATTGAAATCTTTGCTTTTGCTATCATTAACCAATTGTTCGGTTGCTGGAGAGCAAATATAAATGTGCGGCATAGGTTTTATGCGTTGTGTTCCATAAACTAACGGAGTAAAATCTGCAATGAAGCATGTTTCGATATCCGTAAAGCGTCCTTCGACTTCTTTACCATACCATATACTTTTATAACCAATCATAACTTATTATATAAATGTTTTTTAAAATTTCCAAATCAAACAGTAAGAAAGTGCTAACATTTCTGCTAGCACTTAAAATTAATTTGCTATTTGATTAGATATGCTTTTAGAACCTTTTACTTTGCATTTATATATTGCTTCCATGGCATATTTATCACTAACGCCTTTAATAAAAGTTACGTCAAGTTGTATTCCGTTACGTAATTGCAATGTTTTACGAACTGGGGTATCTGAAAACGTTTCGTCATCGTCATCATCGTCATCATCGTCATCATCTGAATATAAATTACGTTTCCATTCATCGCCTTCTTCAAAATCATCTTCGTCATCCGAGCCATATATAGTTAATCCTGCTTCTTTTGCCATATCTTGTAAAAACATATACCAATTATCGATTGCAGCTACATAATCGTCTAAATTTGTATTTGCATAATCGTTATTTTTTTGTTTTTGACTATATTTTAAAAGTTCATATACAATTGAATTTGTAGTAGGAACATATGAACTATAATCATCTTCATAATCATTTAATGTAGTTACTTTTGGTACTTTATAAGAAAAATTCATAGTATTTGAACCCTCTTCATTTTCATAATATACATAAAATGTATCTGACAAAACTGCTTCATTTAAATTTTTAGTTCGAAATCTGCGCATATTTTCAACAAGTAAATTTTTTAATTTAATATGTGACATTATTTTAATCCTTTTAATTTTAAATAAATATTAGCAAAAAAAAAAATCATTTACCATATGAGAAGAACTTTGCTACTGAATTATTTTCTGGAAATGCTCCCCAATTCATTGCATCATAAAAGTCATCAAGTTTATTTTTCAATTCCTTTTCAAAGATTTTATTTCGGTCAATGTATTGTGTTACAAAGTCTACAATAACTTGCGGATCCTGATAACCACGCAATGCCATGGTATCAAAGCCAAACGGGTTATCTGATAAGTATGCCCATTTAACCTTTTCTCCGTCTGTAATAGGCTCAATGTCTCGTATTGCATTTGATACAAGTAAATCATTGAAATTGATTGCTGACTTAACATGTGCCGGCGTACCTGACAAGTATCCTGTAAATGGTTTTCTTTTGTTGGTATACTTTGATATTTCTTTTACTCCGGAATTTTTCATTACATTGAGTATAGGAGAATTCTTTAATCCGGATTTGAATGCGTGAATCATATCAGTTGTTGCAGTTTTATCCTTTTCCTTGAGAATATTCCAAAGTGTTTCTTTCATTATCTTTTTGAAATCTTCTGGAAAGCTAGATCTAACAACATCTAATCCTTTGATGTCTAATTTATCCGTAGGTTTACCTTCTTTGAATATAACCCATTGTGCATAACGTTTCTTGGCAATCCACAAACCAGATTTTGCAACATATTCTTGTTTAATTTGCCAACGATGTGTTTCGGTATTGTGAAATACTTGTGCATATCTATCATACATTTGATTTACTAAACTTTGAACTTCTGAGGCAATTGCATTGGTTTGTTCAATCATGAAGGCTTCATCTGTTTCATCAAATCCAGGAAATCGTTTTGCAATAAGCGGTAACGAACTAACAAAGGTTGAATCTGTATCTGTATAGAATGCAAATTCAGCTTTGCCACCCGTTGCATTAACGAAGTGATCTTGTCCCACTTCTTTTGCATAATGATTGTTAATAACCTTTGCAGAAAACTTAATTACACTTTGGCCTGTTGCTGTGATAGCACCTGCATTATCTAAATCATGGAATCGGAATGTTTTAAGTCCTAAAACTCCATAAAATGAATTAAGCAATACTTTTTGTGTATTTTGTAAGGCATCATAAAATTTATAATCTTCTGATCCTACTTCATACTCATCACGTTTATTTTTATATTCAACACGTTCATCAAACCATTTTGCTAATATAGTTGGTAAGAATCCTTTGATGTCTGTTCTATAAACTGCACCATTACTTGCAACTGTATATGCATTATCAGATAACCAAGCTTTAACATGTTGCGCATATGTGCCATCAGTAAAAGTTACTTGTTGTGGTTCTGATTTTAACAAACATTCTTGATCCCAATTTTTAATAACACCAATTTTAGTTTCTGGTGAAATATTCAAACTCATGATGATGCTAGGATAAAGTGATGTTAAATCTAAGTCATAGATCCATTTGTATAGACCTGGTACTGGATCTTTTACATATGCTCCCGCTAATGCATCAGCTTCTGTTTCTTCTTCAATAAAACGAAATTGTTTATTAGGTGCAACTAGTCCATTGCGTTTCAAATCAACTATTGCAGCACC